>Ga0209756_1000461_pt1 | contig 39758 bp, 59 predicted proteins | sample ETNvirenome_6_85_FD_184071 | JGI IMG/M metagenome (GOLD analysis project Ga0209756, IMG submission 184071) | Marine viral communities from the Pacific Ocean - ETNP_6_85 (SPAdes) (version 3) | ecosystem: Environmental > Aquatic > Marine > Oceanic | place: Pacific Ocean | collected 2013-06-19 | reverse complement strand
CTATAGCACTGGACCTGGTATCACAATTGAAGCTTCACCTTCCAACACTGCTCTTAGAATTGATAACGCCTCTGGAGCAGCAGGCACAGCAACCATAACCGGTGACGGCAGCATCACTGCGGCTGGTGATGTCCAGGTAGGCGGCAACCCATACGCTGAAACTGGTGTATCCCTGCGTACAATTGGTCTTGTTAAAGCAGCTAGAGCAGGATCAACTGATGGTCTTTGGGCTGGCTACACCACTGGCACCAGTTCAGCTACAAGTCAGATTTTTGCGGACGGATCAGCCGAGTTCGCGGGCAGCATCACTGCGGCTGGAGCAATCTCTCCTGGTCCCGCAGATGTTGGGCTATACATAATCACTGAGTCTGGTGACAGTGTTCCTTCATTAGTTCCAGTAAATCCGACTAGCCCAACATACAGCAGAAGTTGTCACATAGGGAGCACAGCAAGACCTTTCTATAATGGCAATTTTTCAGGCACCATCACTGCGGGTAGCACCATAATGTCTCAGACGAGTTCAACTGTCTATTCATCGGTGCAGAATAACGGAGCAGTGATTACCCAAGGTTCCGCTAACTTCTTTGAGTCTTACACTTCAGGCGGCGCTGAACGGTTTAAGGTTAGCAATGGTGGGCAAATCTATGCTACTCAGACGACAATCCTAACAACAGGTTCAGAGAGGCGGATTAAAGAAAACATCAAAGCCATTGATCCAAACACTGCTTGGAATACGATTAAAGATACTCCGTATTATGCCTTTAATTTTATCGGAAATGAAATCAAAAGTTACGGTCCAATGGCTGATGAAGTGCCAGAGGAAATGGTTATCAATACAGACCGATCAGATGATGTAGGTGTTATTAGAACCTATGACAATGGAATGCTTCAAGCTAGATCATATGTAGCACTTCAAGAAGCAATCGCAAAGATCGAAACCCTAGAAGCAAAAGTTGCCGCACTCGAAGCAGCCTGATCAACCTCCCTAAACTGTAACCATCACCCCTGCTAACAATGACTGACACCTTTACATGGCACATCAGCAATCTGGATCGGCGTTTAGCTGATGGCTTTATTGAACGTTCCTACTGGAATCTCACTGCCACGCGAGGTGAATTCGTTACTGGTCTAGGCGGTAATGTTGTTTTCACCGAACCTGATCCTGCCAAGTTCGTCCCCTATTCTCAGGTGACTGAGGATCTAGCGATCCAGTGGACCCGGCAATCGATTGGTGATGAACAGCTGGATCTGTTGAATGAACGTCTGGTGAAGCAGTTGGACCTACTGGAGAATCCTGTAGAAGCCAATGGAGTTCCATGGTCTGAGCCTGAACCGGAGGAAGCCGAATCAGAACCAGAGGAGGAAGCTGAATCAGAGGATGGGTGATCTGCTACGCAGAAATTCCTGCCACAGGCCGGTGTATAAACCATCGGTCCTGCCTGATTTCTGATACAGCATCTCCATGAATAAAGCCTTGTTGTGTTCTGCCTTTGGATCCCAGTTCTGGAGATAATCGGTCTGCATCAGGTGTTGATCGTGCCTATCCAGAATAGGGGAAACCTCACTCGTTCACCGGATATTTCGGCGCTACCCTCTGATTGAATCATCATTACCCATGACGACAGCTCCCTGCACCAAGCCTCAGCTCATCGAAGCCGTTAACTCATTTGGTAAGGCTATGCAGGTTCAGGATCCAAAGCTTATGCAGTTTGCAGCTAAAGAGCTGAACGATCTCATGGATACTCTGGAATTCAGCTCCGAGCCCGAAGCACCTGCCGAAGAACCTCAGGCATAAGCGTGAGCAATTTCAGCTTGCCTCCTACGAACTAGGCCGAGCATCCGACCGCTGCCTCCATTTACCCAGCGAGGCAGCTCTTCTTTGAGCACGATCTTTTTATTTTCCCCGGCATTGAGCCGCCGCCGCAGCGTCGAATCAGCAACGGCTCCTTCGCCCACATTGAAGCACCAACTAACCAGGGCATCGAATTCGCCCTGCGTGAGGTTTGGCGTGATCAAATCAGTAATCGCAGCCTCAAATTTACCGAGATCGGATTTTAGGTAAGCCAGTGCCTGCTCTTCTGTGATCCGATCACCCATTTTCACTCCGCCAGTGTGACCTATTCCTATCGTGATGGGCTCGCCACCAGTACCCGGATCAGGATATGCGTCAAGTCTGAGCCCCTCAAATCTCTTGACAAGTGCGATACCCGAATCGGACATGCTCATTTCTTGCTCCAAAACGGGTGACTCCTCTGGCCCACTGCGATATCGCCAAGCAAATTCCTCTACCAGATCAGGATGGAGCTGCCCTTGCAACCAATCCCAGGCATGTGCCTGCCAATCCTGTTCCCTGTAGTAGAAGGCTGCATCTTTTAGCTGAATTGGTGTGGACATCAGCTGAACACCCAACCCCAGCCACCACCGATATCAAATCGAGGCAACAGATTATTCCAGGCATAGATTTCGTCTTTCCCGTCCTCGGGACCAGTCCCCAGCCAGACCCCCCGCTCAAGATCAAGGGATCCAAACGGGTCGTGAACAAGCGCCGCTGTATCGGTCACGCCCCGTAAAGTTATGTAATGCCCACCGCCACGGGGGCCATTCGCTAACGAGCCGTGATGCAAGATCCCAATCGCACAGGGGCATCCGTGCTCGATTTCACTAATCAAATCAGCTTTCCCGAGATCGGTCCTAAACCGCCCATCCACCCGCAACTCCCTCAGGGCCTGCTGGTGTGATGATTGCAATGTGGTATCACCGTATTTCTGAACCACCCTCAGATAATCCAAATCATCGTCAATACCGTTCACCCCAAGAAAATTCAGACACATCGCAATCGAGCTGGTTTGACACTGTCGCCACCCAGTCGGCCCATTATCGGTCTGATAGAAATACTTAACGTCCAGCACTTTATCAGGGACTGATTCTCGGTATTTCTTAACCCAAGCAGCATTTACAGATAACAACGAGGACGGCATTAGTTCCTCCAGCATCCGCACCGCTTCTACCTGATGAGGTGCTTCTGGGTTGCCCTTGTAGTAGCGAAAAAATGGCTCTAGTTGAATGCCCATACTCGTCCATTTCATACTCGAATTATAGAGAGCTAGGTATGATGACCATAACAACGACGGTCAACGTCTTAGCTCTCTTACGAAATGATCGAAATTGTAGCCGGTATCGTCGGCGTGGCATTTGGCGCGACTTTGCAATCGTGGTCTGCCGCCAATGACCGTTATAGATCAGGACGTGATGCAGTGGTAAAACTAACGACAGCCGTCGAACATCTAGCCGAAAAGTTCGACGACATGCATGAAGATTTTAAAGCCGACCGTGCGGAATATTTCAAGCGATTGAACGAGATAGAGCAACGAGTAGCGAAATTAGAAGCACGCTCTGTTGGTTGGAACTAATTACTGTTTAGCCTTACCGATATTCAAGGCCAGAATTTCTAACGCCTTATACACTTTGGACAACATCTTGTCGTCTTTTTCGGTCGGTGTAACAGCACAGATGATACTTGCTATTGCGTGAGCTGCAAAAAGAGCTTCTACGATTTGAGTGATTTTCAAAGGTTGTATTGCAGTCAGTTCATATTAGGCAGCGTACACAGGGATTTATACGACCACCGAATAATAGATAAACCATCCATCCTTCTCCAGGGCAACACGAGTGAACCCCGCTTCCTCTTTAGGCACGTCTTCGACTTTAGAAACCCCTTGCCTGTAGCAATAAAACCGAGCTATACCGACCATATTTTCCGTGGGGGAGTTCCACCCGTAGGTGAAAAGACAGCCCCATCAGAGCAATCCAACAGAAAAGATCCAGTTGCCCGATCAATACCCAGATCCCCATTGAACCGAAACGACAGAAAATCAACCCCCGAGATCGGTATCCCTTTCAGCCGAAAACACTCAGAGGATTCTGCGCTGAAGACGAGCTCCGATCCCCAGAGCTCCTCGACTCTGACCGCTTGGGCAAGAGCATGAGCGCTCAGCCCAGCAATACGTGCAGCAGGGATAGAGCAACCATCCGTGGGAGGACATACCGGACATTCCTCCACTGCTGCCTCCGGCTGCTTTTTCGTAGGCGGACTAGGTCGGCCACCAGAGCTGCCACGACTGCTTTTTGCGATCTTACGAGTCATGGGCTGGCCACTACTAGATCCATCTTAAGTATGGAGCCAAAGTGGAGCCAACTTATACAGTCTTGCCTCAGATCGCTTGCACTGGAAGGGTGAGCGCTAGTTTCAGGTACTAGTGGCAGCAATGTCGTGGGAGTTCAAGTCTCCCCATCCGCACTAGAAAAAATAAGCGATACCAAGGCTTGTGAAGGCCCTGCCCACCTCTGGTGACACTGCGCACCGTATCTAAATACAGTAGTGTCGGGTTGAAAATGGAGCCAACTTGGAGCCAAGTGATGGAGAAGGGGGACCGCTTCCTATCAGGTATTTCTACTCAACTTCGCTCAGAAGGGATCCGTGTCGCGCTTTCAGTTCGGAAGGGTTGGATCAATGCTCGGTTCGTTGTCCCCTCGACCGGCAAACAGGTCAACCGTTCCATTGGGTATCGAGAAACGACATCACTCACCGAGCTCGCAGAAGTTGAGGCTCTAATACGCCGACTCTGGACGACTGCCCAGGATGGAGGTGACTACGACGTGCTGTTTCCCGCAGTTCAGAAACGCCGCACCCAAGTTCAGAAACCCCCGAGCCCGGTAAAAACCAAAGCTTTGGGGGTACGTGATTCCGTATGCATCTTTGAGGACGAGCATTGGCAGCGAGTGAGACGCACGAGCTCCACAGAGAACAGCTACAACATGACGCGAGCGGCATTTAGTCATTTAGAACCGAGCGCGGCACTTAGTCTTTCCCTCTTAAAATCCACGGTGCTGCTGAAGAGCATCCCAGATTCAAGAAGCCGCAAGAATTTGGTAGAGGCATACATCAGGCTGGGCAAGCGATTCAACGTAGAGAACATCGAGTCGCTCAAGGAGATCAAAGGCCACTACCGCCCCCAAGCCAGAGATCTACCCACCGATGAAGCCATCGAGACTTTTCTCGATTACCTCTACGAAATCAAACACAAATATCGATGGCACTATGCAGCGCTCGCCACTTATGGCACCCGCCCAGGTGAAGTACCGAGCATTGTGCCGAACCAACCCACCGAGAGCGGAGATCCCCGCAACTATATTGGCCGAGCTTTGACAATCAAGCGGAAGTATTCACTGCCGACTGTTCGCAGTATTTTTGCATTTCCCACGCGCTGGTACGAGCGGTACAAATTATGGGAGGTAATTGAAAGTGACGCTGAATATAAATCAGAGGTTCGGCTCTACGAAGCTCATTCCATGCTGTTGGAGGGCTACAGCCGAGCCGCAGTTGTATCGCAACTAGCGGAATCCAATGGGGTATGCCGCAGAACAGCACAGAGAACTGTTCGAGATGCTCACGCCTTACTACAGAAAAACATCGATCAGTCGAAGGTCCACGGGAATACGAACCGATTCGCTAGTCGTAAGTTCCGCTGGACTGAGCCCGCCGAATTCGATGCTGAAATATGCGCTACATATCGTGACAGCCTGAGGAGATCAGTTACTGCCAAAACGCTGAGTCTTTTGGTCAATAAATTATTCCCTCATTTCGACTGCCTTCAATTCCGGCACCGATATGCCGTCCGCACAATCGAGGCAAATTGCAATTTTGATTTGACTGCCAGAGCCATGGGTCATTCAGCCCAGGTCCATTTGAATACTTATCGGGCTTATGTCCAGCAGGACGAGCTCGCCAACATGATGGCGCGACAACTCGGAGCCAGTGCGGAAACCAGCGCACATTAAGGTTGATCACGTTATTGTGGCTTTCATGAGTACATGAGATATATGGCCAATGCTCATCATTCAGCTCTTCTTGGTCGTGACGATGTTCGCCATTTTGCTCAAGGCATCGAGCACGGATCAGTCCAACCACAATTGAACACCTGTTAAACTGTATCCAGATACGGTGTGTATATGCCTCTTAACCAGCACGAGATGGAGACTCAGATCCAGTCGATGCAGGTCGATTTGAACATGTTTCGGGACGTTGTCGGCCTATTAACTGACCGATTGGCATCGGTTGAGAATCAGATGGTTCCACCAACCCGTATTTGGCTGAGCCCTGCCGAATTCGCAAAGTGGATGGGATTAAAACCGAGAACGGTGACGCGCTGGGCTCGTGAAGGTCGATTCACTGATGCAGCAGTGAGAATCAAACAGCGCGGTCAGCGAGATGATTGGCAATTCCGCCGTGATGTAGCCGCCAAGGAAGCCGCTGAAATGCTCTAATCAAAAATTCCTTGAATGCTCAGATAGGGAAGCAGTGACTTCCATGCCACAGGAGGATATAAAAGCTTGATTTGATCTGCAGTGGGATAATACATGCACAAACACGGTACATCTTTTAATGCAAACGAGAAATCCTTCCCTAATTCAAACCCGTTCTCGATAAAGAACCTAGTTGTGTTGGTCAATATATTAAATACTTGATCCTCGTAGGAATCTTGTGCAGTGAATTCATGCAATCGAACGATATGCGACGATTCAAGCAGCATCGGCAGCTCTGTATTAAGCATCTCAGTGAGGGTCTCCAGTCCGAAAACCTCGACCCCCAACCCACTCCACGTCATAAAGAGCACCTCATTGTCATCCCTTATGGCTTCTGCGATGTCATGTAAAAACTTGAATTTATTCATCTAGGCTTCATGGCTCGAAGATGCTCAAGCAGCACATCATCGACACGTCTAAGTGAGCCCAATTGCATCTCATCGAATTCTTTTGAATAGCGAGAAATCAATAGGGATAGCCTTTCATGAACCGCGTTGAGATCGTATTGCAAATCTTTATTCACCAGACCATCCTCCCCCGGCTACGGTTAGCAGCCTTGAGGCGCTTAGAAACTTTCAGTGCGCGAAGCCAGGTGGTCGCAACCCGCTGCATGAATTCAGGTTTGCTCCTGGCCGCTCTATCCCAACCGAGCTCGTGTTGCTGCTGTTCGGCATGGTGCGTTGCAGTTCTGAATTGCCCTATCTCACTGTCCCACCGGACAGTTTTTTCACCTCCCGCCAATAAGCCTCCTCGTTTTGTGCCTTTTGTCGCTGGAATTGATCGAGACGAGCTTTTTGACGAGAGCTCTTTTTGTCCATGTTCCATACGTTGAATTCGCGTGCGTCGTTGATTAGTCGGTGAAGCAGGCCATTGGGGAGCCGCGAGACCTCTCGATCCAGTTTCCGAATCAATCCGCGTCTTATCTCCCGGTCATCCATAGGTGGTGAAGTGGCATCCATATCCTATTCTCAAATTGGTCAATGGGCGTCAGCCCAAGTCTGGCCAGTCTTTTTATCAACGATGATCGGCACGAGCTGCATCAGGTCATTCCCGGCATCTTCCATGCATTTTTTGAGCCTGGTTGCCCATTCTTCAGCATGATCCTCGACCACCTCCAGGATCAGCTCGTCATGGACTGCCGCAATGAGCCGCGCCTCTCCAGGGCGTGCGTTGAGTTCTCTATCCAGATTTTTAATCCCCAACTTCAGGATGTCTCCAGCGGTGCCTTGGATTGGGTGGTTGATCCGGGAGCTATACCCCTCGGATCGTTTAGACGTGGCCAGGCGTCTTCGTCCCAATAATGTCCAGACTGATGTGGTTGTGGCGGTCCCTTGTTCTCGCTGCCATTCAGCCAAGATCTTGTATTTGTGTAAGAATCCACCACGCATATTAGCCGCTTCTTCTAATGACCAAAGCAGATTGTAATTACTAACGGCTTGCAACTGAATAGTGGCTTTACCTGCACCGTAAATTAAACCAAAATTCAAACATTTAGCTGCGGCTCTATAACTCTTACGATCTTCATCGCTGGCATTCCTATATTTTTCAACACCAACCGCGTTCTCAGCAGTTCTGGCATGTAGATCAGGCTCTTCATCGGTTCGATTGTATTCGTTAATCATTGCCTCCTCCCCAGATATTTCAGCACCTACTCTTAATTCGACCTGAGAGGCATCCCCACCAACTAGCCGAAACCCTTCAGGTGCCTCGAATATGGAGCGAAACTTCTTACCATTTTTCCCTCTGGAAGGCACTTGCTGCAGGTTTATATTTTTACAGCTCATTCTTCCCGTTTCAGCCCCAATTTGATTGTATGAGGCATGGACACGATCGTCATCATCCATCGCTCCAACGATAGTTTCTATATGTTTTCGATCTGTCTCTGCTTTTTTCATCTCCAAATAATGTTCCACCAAAGGGAATTCATCGGGAGCCTCTAGCTGCATAAATTTCAACAACTTCTGATCAAGCACAGGCTTCCCAGTCTTGGGACTAAATGGAGGGTGAATTCCTGCATCCATCAATGCTTTGAGCATCTGCTGCACCGAGCTCGGATTGAACCCTTTCAGTTTCTTGGTCCCTAATCGAATGGAGCCAGAATCTTTAGCTCTGGTGTTGAAGGTGCCGTCTGGATTGCGGGGGATTCTTTTTTCTGGATCGTCTGGGTTCCTTCTCTCGATTGCCGCATCCAGTACGAGCAAAAATCCTTTTTGGGCCGTTGCCGCTGCTGCTGTCAGCTCAGCCTGCAACTCCAGCGCCTTTTTTCGATTGACATGAAAGCCATTGAAACACATCTGCGCCACAGGTTTGCAGATCGCCATCTCCAATTTGAAGATGTCCCAGAGCGTCCCGTACCGGGAGCCCTCAACAGTCGCCGCACCCTGAAGCCTGCTCTTCAACTCACCGCAGAGACGGGGCAGCACAATCGCATCGAGTCCGGCGTAATTCACTGCCGCTGGAGCAAGCTCTGCAGTTTTGTAGTCATATTTCTGGTATGTCTTATCGAGCTCGATTTTTAAAATCCTCTTGGTGATCGATTCCAGATCACAGGGAGCACCGGAGCCATCATTTATTATCCGCGCCGCCAGGCACACGTCAAAAATCGCTCCTCCCACGGAAACCCCCTCAAAAGCCAGGAAATTTATATCGAATGCGGCGTTAGCGATGGCCTTGGCATTGGCACCCTCCAGTAGTGCCTTCAGCTCTCGCGCTCCTGGCAATGCCCAATCGATTGACCGTGACGATGGATCCGGTCTGAACAGGTGCAGATCAACAACGATGGCGTGATGTTTTGTCCCGATCTGAACGAGGCGCACCCATCCTCTGGATGGCAGGAGAGCTTCTTTCCGGTCTCGGGGGCCGAGGGTCTCGGTGTCGAGCCCTAGAGGTTCGGTGATCTTTACGAGATCGGCGCAGCGTTCAATCAGCAGCGGAATGTCCTCCGCACTGCCGATGAAGTCGATTTTGTAGTCGGTGATGTTCATGTTTTGGTTGTTTGCGTGATTTTGACCTAATTCGGTCAGTCCCAGAGAAAGTCGTAACCGTCCTCGTCAAATTCCTCGTTTTTTGGCTGATCAGGCCCCTCTTCAGTCACCCCATTTGCCTTGTGGTGCAGGGCATCAGCGTCACCGCCCTTTCCCCTGCCAGAAGTGTGGAACAAAAATACGGAACTTAATTCGGAAAGCTCTGCGGCATCAACCGTTTCAGGATATTTAATTTTGTTCCGCCCCTCATTTTCTGGATCACCGGAACAAAAATGCTGATCCTCGATTTCAGTCACCCCATTTGGCTCTTCCTGCGGAGCCTCAGCGTCCTCATCAGATGCCTGAGTCACCGGGCTCGTATTTATGTTCCCTTTATGTTCCAGTGGTGAATTTTGTTCCACCCCGGAACAAAAATCAGATCCCTGTCCACACCAAGGATCTAGAGAATCCCAAGGAATTTTGTTCCACCCTTTCTCTTGCCCCCGCGTAAGGAATCCATAAGAGGGTCTTCCCCTCCCATTGGATGGAAGAGTCTTCTTCTCTACGAGCCCGGCATCAATCCAGATCGAGCAGTATTTGCGGACTGCCTTCCTACCTGGCAGCTCCACACGTCCCTCTCCTCGCATCTCTGTGTGGAGTTGTTCCAGCAACGCCTTCTCAGTGATTGGCGTCTCCGCCCTAGCGATGATCCGCAGCGCAAGGGTCTCAGGAGTGGAATCACCATCACGGTTGATCCCCTCCCGTTGCACCAGTGGCGTGAGATCTTCGAGCTCGTAGTTAAACGAGAGGTCACGGCTGATCAGCAGCTGATCCCCACCACGCCCGAAGCGTGACTTACCGACAGTCATGATCCGCTTGTTGACCCCGCGATCGGCTTCCTCCTCCTCTGTGAGCACCCGCAGCGCCCAGGTCTCATCCATGGCATTGAGCAGCCGATCAGAGCCTCTGAAATCCGTGCCGTCTTTTCTGTTGTGGTGGATCCAGAAGATGCTGGTGCCGGTGAACCCCCATGCTTTGCCGGGATTCCCGTTCAACTGGGCGATCTGATACACGAGATCGGCGTATTCCCCCTCGTTCTCCTTGGCTATGCCCTCCAGGACCGTCCCCAGCGAGTCAATCACCACCATTCCGGGTTTCACCTGATTGATGATGTCAGCGAGGTCTTGTGGGCGATCCAGCTTCCACTCGTTCACCAGATTGAACCAGGAGGCATCGTCTCCTCTGAGATCGATATCCTGCATCTCCAACATCGACAGCAGCCGAGTATCGCTTTGATCTTTGTTGATCCAGACGACCTGCTGTGGGGGGATTTGAATTTCCATCCCTCTGATCTGGATGGATTCGCCCCGGCCAACTTTTTTGGCCAGGCCCAGGAGCATTTCAGATTTACCGACGCCACCACGGCTGTGAACCATGTATTGAGCGGGCTTGCGCACCAGCCCAGGAATCACAAAATCCTCGGCAGAGATCTCATCAATCCATTCCTTTCGTCTTATGAGCTGATCTCGGTCAGACGAAACAAAGTCCTCGTGGTTGAGCGCCAATTTTTTCAGCTCAGACGCCCTGCATCCATAGAGCCCTGATCGATCCGCCAGGGACATCAATTCCAGTTGTTGAATTGCCGGGTTCCGAGTTCGGTTGAGGATGGCGCTCGCTTCAGCCAGCAGCTGCTCGGGACTCATCCTGATGCCTTTGGGGACAATCTCTGTTTGGGTTTTGATCGGTGGGGCAACGCACTCGGGATAGCTCAGACCCACCGCCTGACAGATCTGGCTGACGGCAGCGTCAAGATCAGCGCCGTGTGGATCACCAGCCAGGACATCGTCCTGATTGACCGCATGGATGTAACTCAGCAGGTCTCCACCGACTCCACACCCCCAGCAGTGCCAGACACCGCTGTTGGAGACGACCTGAAACGATGTGCCGGATTCGCCGCCATGGAAAGGGCAGTAATTGATTTCTTGTTTGCCGTCCCCTTTGGGGTTCCACGGGCCAAAGCTGTCTTTGATATCGCTGTAGAAGGTCTCGACTAGGTCGATTTTGCTGAGAAGACCCTGTAGTTCACCTTCGGCCTTGAAAAACCATCCACGGATCTGCTTGTCAGGGAGCCGTCCCTCCTCGTAATAGAGGTCTTTTTTAATCGCCAGTGATTCTTCTTTTGAGAAGATTGACTCAGGTTCAGCATGAACGACGAGCAGATCTGTGATCCAGGCAGGCGCGTCTGCGATTTTACCGTCGTTGTAATTCCCGAATGTGTATCGCTTCCCGGTAATGGGATGTAACGAGCCCGGCAACACCGATTGACATTTATTAAATCTCAGAACAAATTCTTGATAAGCATTTGGATCTTCCTCTTTTTCTTTCTTGGCTTTATCAGCTTGCTGCTTGTTTATGGGGTCACCAGACCCTTTGTGCCAGTTGCGATCTACCCTATAGATTAGTTTATTTAAGTCTTTTAGCCGTCTTGTGAGCCATCCGGGGACTTTGTATAGAAGCTGTCGGCGTCCCTCCCTACCTGATGTAATAACCATCGTGGTTTCTTCACCAGGAATTTCATAAGCAGCCCCCACATACTCCTTATATCGCTTATCTGCATCACTACCATCTATATCGACTGCAATCAATCCATCGGAAAACGAACCTGTAACGACTCCAATACCCGCGTAACATATATTTTCTTTGTATTTTTGGATAACCCATTCTGTCAACTTTGATTCCTCAGTCCAACCCGTCACATAGGTCTCTTTCCCGGCGACCGGGATGAATGACCATTCCTGAGGGAAAGCCCCCTGTCTGAGCAAGTCCAGCGCTTTTTGGGTCAGATCGATCGAATTTTCCATCTAGGGAATCCAAGGACACGGAATTCCCCGTTCCCAACACCGAGAACGGGGTAACCGAATTAGGTCGAGCCTACCGGCACCACCCGAACGAGACAAGGTGAAGACCTGTCCGTTTTTGTATCAAGGTGCACCGTTTTGCCATCTATCCGTTAGATTTTGCGAAACACGCATAAAAAAGAGCCCAAACTTTTCATGGAAATGATCAGAGATGTTGTTTTCGATGAAAAACCCGTTGCGGTTACGCAATACGAAAGTGGCGTCGCGCTTTTTTCTCGACTCTTCACACGGCTGATGGACAGCAACGGATTCAGTCATCCGACTACCGTTCTTCTGGCGAAAGCGGCCTTAGGAGGGGCGGGCTGGCTGCATTCCTCCAGCATCAATGGGCTCCGCAAAGGCAGCCTCATGAATCCTGGACCCAGGACGTTCGTTGCCGTCCAGGCTCTGAACGAGGCGCTCTGGCGGTACGAATCCAAAAAAATCCTAATTCCAGGAACGACCAGTTCCAATCTTTACCAGGATGCTCGTGCGATCACCGAGGACGGTGTCGCTCCTGATCTCGGCTGGTGGTTTGAGATCTTCGCCGGGATCCGCCAGCCCAAAGATCCCTCCTTATTAGGTCCGGCCATCAGCAGCCGCAAAGCCGAGGAATATTCGGCGGCGTGGGGAGCGCTGATGCGAGCTCTCTTCATGCGGGCCGGAATCGATCTCATAGTCGAGCATTCCCGTTTGATCTCCCAGTCCTATCCATCAGGCGATACCGAAAGAGTGCGCAAATGCCAGCAGGTTTTATTTGGCCATGCTGTGTGGTCTGCCGAAGAATTCCTGAATGAGTTACCAGCCTTAACATCTTTTTCCAAGGCCCTAGGAGGTCCAGCCTCCGAAGAAGATCTCCTAGAAGAACTCAGTCATACCAGTTGATCTGATACATCCAAGCCCCCCAGGTGGCCCCGCCAGACTTTTTTTGAACGACGTAGTGATTTATACACTCCCCGAATAGAGGGAAGAAACGCCCCCATTAGGTCAACTCGTTTGGTCAATCCTGTTTTAGTCTTCTAGAGGCGCTGTGGTCCTGCTGTAATGCGTGATCGATGTGCCGACTCCTTGTGATATCAAAATGTGCGCTTGTGACCACAGACCCTGCTGTATCTATAGGCAGTGTTTCCGCTATGTGGTCTTTGATGATGACAGCGCCTTGATGGTTTGTGATGAGAATGAGCCTGATGGCCCTGTCTACGTCAGGATTTCTGCCGAAGATGCCGAATTAGTGAGCTACTACGGGGGTGCTCAATTGGCAGCATCACAAGCAGACTCATGGATGTATGCCCCTCCTTGCATACCGACCTGCGCAGCCACGAATGAATTCATGGCAGACATCGCACGGGCGGACATTCTCAGAGGGTCAGGCCCCATAGGCTCACCCGTACAGGTTGACAATTCAGGTCAACCTAATTAGTGTGTGAACAGGTCACCCAAGCAGGATGGGAATCAAGCACCGCGTCTACGGAGAAACCAAGGCCAAACGCCATGTGTATCTCACTGACACGATTTACTCCTATCTGGGCGATCTCGCGAAGGCGAATGACCTGTCGTCATCAGAGGTCTGCGAGCAGATTCTCCGATGGCACATGACATCTGCGCTTTGCCCACCAACCACGTCAACCACGAATTCAAATGACTCTGTTCAGCCCCGAGCTAGCGACTCAGATCAAGGAGGAGACGAAAACGAAGTCTTCCTACTTGAGTCCCTCAAAGATTGAAGGCGAAACAATCCTCCGCTTCTTTGGTGAAGGCATCCATGGCTGGGAAGCATGGGCCGAAGAGGACGGAAAGAAACACCCCGTCCGTTGGGCCAAGCGTCCCGAGACTCTTCCTGAGACCATCAGACAGGAAAAGGGCAAGTCTCCCCTCAAGAAATTCATTGCTGCTGTTTGCTACGACTACACAGACCAAGAGTTCAAACTTTTCAGCGCCACGCAAGCAACTGTGATCACAGCGATCATGGATCTTGCAGGTAATAAGGCATGGGGTGATCCAGCCACTTATGACCTGATGGTGAGAAAGGAGGGCAAGGATCTGTTGACTAAGTACACCGTGCTTCCTCAACCCAAAGAGCCCGTCCCGGCCCCCCTAGCCAAGGAGTATGCAGCTCTTGGTTGGAATCTCCAAGCCCTGTACGACAACGAGGATCCTTTCGGGGCTGCTGCGTAAGAGTTTCACCGATTCAGGAAACAGGTGGGCATCCAACCCACCTTTTTTAGTATTGTGTGAAAAATCATCAATCCATGCCTAGCACCTTTCCCTTGTTGACCGTGTTCTGGAAAAACATGGAATTCCATGCCTTTTTCCGTGGCTGGGATCACCCCAAGCTTGCCCACGAGCTCGGAGTGACGATGAACACCCTGAACCGTCTGCGTTTCCAGCGCATGAGGTATTTGGATCCTGAGCTGTTGCAATCAGCGATGGAGGTATTCGACAAGCAACCCAACGAGCTATTGCTCCCGATCCCTGAGTGCGAGTCGCGCTATGCCGATGTCTGTTGAGATTCCATTCCTACCGAAGTACGAACCAATGCGTACTCATAGCGAGGACGGCCAACGGTTCTACGACACTCCTTTAGGTCTTCAATATTCAGTCACCACAGTTCTGAGTGGATCCAGGGACGATTCAGGTTTACAGCTGTGGCGTGAGTACATGGGCGAGGAGCGAGCCAACGAGATCGTTGCTCGTGCCTGTAATCGGGGGGAGCGCCACCACACCAATGTTGAGCGTTATCTACTTGATGGGATCGAACCAGTCTTCAATTGGTTAGAGGCTCCTTATTGGGAGAGCACCAAGGATTTCCTGAAGACAGTCCGCAAGCCCTTACTGATTGAGGGAGCGGTATGGCACCCGGACAAGTTCGCTGGAACCTTGGACTGCATCGCCTACCTGGACGGTGATGGCGACCAGCCCACGTTGTTGGACTGGAAGACTGCCGACAAGCTCCGCAACGAGGGCAAGGTTTATGAGTACAGCCTGCAGTTAGCGGCCTATACGAAGGCTGCCAACTGGGTATATGCCAAGCAGGGTCTGAACATTCAGCAGGCCAAGTTAGTGATTGCGCTACCTGACGAGAACCCGCAAATCGAGACGTTCGACGCCGACGCACTGAAGCAGTTGTATCTGCATTTTTTAGGGCGCAAAGAGCGCTTCATAAAAGCCACTAAATCCTGATGAGGTACATGAGCAACGCACCCCGCGTCATCGGCATCTATTCCCCATCGCCAGGCTCCGGCAAGAGCACTGCGGCGAATTTCCTCTCCGAGCTCGGCTACATCCCAGTTTCATTTGCCACCCCACTGAAGCGGATGGTCACGTCATTTCTGGGTTGTTTCGGCTACAGTGACCTGGAGGTATCGGGTTTGCTGCACCACAAGGAGGAGATAATCCCCGAGCTCGGTGTCAGCACCCGACATCTACTTCAGACCCTCGGAACGGAGTGGGGTCGTGGGTGTGTCCACCCGGATGTATGGGCAAAGATGTGGAACCAGACCGTGACGCCTCATCTAGCGAGCAACCTTCATGTAGTGGTGGACGACGTTCGCTTCCCAAACGAAGCCGCCGCAGTTTTGGCAGTCGGCGGAGAGTTATGGCATATCACCCGCCCAGGCAGGATCTGGCCTGATGGTCATTCATCAGAAGGTGCCCTGAAGGACCACGAATACAAGGCCCGAATCGTGAACGACGGCTCCCCCGCCGATCTCCGAGACCGGATTCTGCAGATCATGCAGGTCTACGAGTATCCAATGGCGGTGGGCGCATGACTAGCAGCCATGTGAGTTCAGCCAAGGGCGGAGCGGACGGCGACTGGTATTTATGTGCGATGCGCGGTGTGAGGGTGATGGCTCACCGCCGCCAGTACATAACGAGCGACGACGTGTGGCTATGGCTCTTGCCGTTAGAGGTGACGACATCTGACAACCGGGCCATGGGTTCAGTGATGCGCGAATCCCAGCGGGACGGGGTGATCACCCTAACAAGCAATTTCCTGTCATCAGCCCGCAGTTGCAACCACAGACGCCCTCAGCGCGTCTGGAAGAGCCTTATCTACACCCCTGACACCCCACCCCATGAATGAACACCGCAACGCCAGCAAGCTGACTGAAGCCCAGGTCCGCGAGATTTACCACAGCCAACTTTCCCAACGAATCATCGCCAGCATGTATCCCGTCAACCAAACATGCGTTTCAAAGATCAAGCGTCGAGAGACCTGGAGTCATCTCGACATGGAGATGCAAACGAGCCCGTTACTGGAGCGCCACGGCCCTACATGTGAATGGACATGGAAACTTGAAGAGGAGGCAGAGAAATAAAACCGTTAGAAGTTAGGAAAGTACACCAACCGAATCATGAAAATTATCATTGAGGACAGCGCAAAAGATTCAGAACTGCACTGGGTCATATTTGACGGCCCAGAGGGAGTGCTGACCTATTCAGGCCACTCCAAGGATCTCCAGACCTGCATCCATGACGTTTCCGAGGGGCTCGCCGAACTCAGGCTCGGTTGTTTGCCGCTCAGTGGTGATTTCGATATGAAGCCTCGCCCCGTGGCGTCGGTCTACACGCATCCTCGATTTAAGGGAGGCACCATCCATGACAATCCTTCCTATTGAGGTGTCCCCTGACGTAAGGAGTACATCCCACCCGTCTCGTGCCACAGCGTGATCTCGTGTATTTTTATTGTCATCTAACCGAAATAGGTTGCCACCCCTTGCATGGCCGGTTCTGATCTACATGTATATCTGACCGAAATCGGGCGGCATCCTGTCTTAACGAAGGAAGCTCAGCTCCGTCACTGCCAGCGAATCCACGCTTGGGTGAACCACGAGCACGGTAAGGCGGGAGCCCCAATGAAGGTCCAAAAGAGTGGCCGCCGCTCAATGGACGTAATGGTCCGCACCAACCTGCGTCTGGTGGTGTCGATCGCGAAGAAATACATGAACCGTGGGATGGACATCTGTGACCTAATACAAGAGGGGAACATCGGATTGATGCGGGGGATGGAATTGTTCGACCCAACCCGTGGCTATCAGGTGTCTACCTATGTGTATTGGTGGATCCGCCAGGGCATAACCCGCGCCATCTATAGCCAATCGAGGACGATCCGCATACCGAGCAACACCTACGAGATCATCAGCAAGATCCGCCGTTATATCGAGAGGCACGAGATCGCCACGGGACTAACCCCCACTCATACCGAGATCGCAATACACCTAGACATAAAGAAAGAGAAGGTAGCGTCACATCTTGCTGCATATGACCTTACACGTTGTTCATCACTGGATCGTGTGTTGGGTGATTATGGCGGTGCTGTTAGTGCTGGAGACACTTCACGGTATGAGCTGATTGTCGATTCTAATACAACACCAGACAACAACCCGGACAAATACCTAGACCGCCATTTTCACACAGAGCAAGTAGTACATGCGATGTGTCATTTAACAGAAGCGGAGCGTTATATAGTGACATCAGTCTTCGATGATGGCAAGACTTTCAACCAACTAGGTAAAGAGCTCGGTAGGAGCAGCCAAGCGATCAATCAGACACATCTCAAAATACTCAGAAAGCTACGATTGCGGATTCAGAGATCACCTGCAGTGTCGCTCTGATCCAAGACATATATATTACATTTTTCTAGGCCAGTAAAGTGTTTTAGCCCCTCTCCGTAGTTCTGTAGCGTGGTGATACAGAACCCCCTGATGTTGACAGCTGCGCCGATAGGGTGTATAATGGGTTATGCACTCGCGCGCGTGCGGTTCTATTATCTCACCGCGCGCCGCTGCTATCGCTGCTGATTCTGTTTATGAGTATTTTGACTCATTGCTTTTTCAGCCGATACCGATCATAGTGTAATCACTGGCGAAAGGAGCAACGCTCCACAAGCAGCCAGTCACACCGAGTATCATTTGATACTTGACAAACCCGCCGATATGATCCAGTATTGGCACAAGTTCAAACAGGAGCAAACTCGATCAACTATTAAAACAGCGCAGTCAGTAAAGCGCGACTCAACAACAATCCTGCGGGCTGAGCCGTGAAAGCGCAACGCGCGTTAGTAGCTTCAGCACAGCACCCGGCAGCGGCGCTAGGAATCTTCCAGATTCCGGTCGGACAATGATCCCTCGCGGTTCTTCTGAACCGTCAAGCTAGGGATGCCTCCACCAGGGGGTGACGAGTATGTCGTGCTACGGGAGCACCACCAGAGGGACAAGCCACCCTCCTGTTATAGGAAGGAGTGTCGAGGGATCGGCACCGTGGCCCTGACCGACCTGGGAGTGGGAGGGAAGCTGCTTGTGACGTGACGGCAGCAGCACGGGTGATCGATCCAGTGATCCCGGTGCAAGGTGTGTGCGGACAGTAATGTCCTAACCCTTGTACGAGCTGACTCCGGTGTAAATCACAGGTATGCCCTGAATATCGCAACCCTGTCACCCCAGGCTCTGCAACCTAAGCCCAGCAAACGGCTCTGCTGGCAATGATTTTCTCTAACAGACATTCCCCCATTGGCACTGCCAGTGGGGGTTGTTTATTTGAGGGATTCTCTCCCTTTAAACCTTATAGAGGTTCTCTATGTTTGAAACTGAGGGCAACCCTATTGCCACTGAAGTTGAATATGGGGGTCTAAATGACGCCCAATGGATGCTAACAAATGGCACTGATCTGGCTCCCACTATCTGCCAGGCAGGCAACGTGACAGACATTTGGTTTAGCTACTTCCTTGACTATGTTGAGCTATGTAACGACTGATTCTCTGACTTAAGCATCCTTATGTATGAAATCTACTGTCAAACAGTTGACGATTATGGTTCATGTTGTGGACCTACTGGCGATGGATCAGTCAACTTAAATGTTGCTGAACAAATGCTCAGTGATTATCAACAAGAACATTCTGATTCATCCTTTTACATTGTATACACGCAGTCTGAAGATCATTTCAACTGTTATTGATTCTCTAACTTAAGCATCCTAAGTGTTGCTTTCCTTAGGGGCTCACAACCCCTATTGATCACCACTAAAAACCTGTAAACCTATGTACGTTCCTGATCGTATAACTGAGCAGTTGGCAGCTGCTGAGACACGTAAGCAGGCGCTTGAGATCATCCTTGAAGAATGTTTTCAAGAAGATCTACAAGATGCAGCGCTTGATTGGTGCGTTGCTCATCGACCTGATCTAAAACTAGATGACAGCGACTGATTCTCTAACTTAAGCATCCTAAGTGTTGCTTTCCTTAGGGATTCTTTCCCTTTAAACCTTATAGAGGTTCTCTATGACACTTCGATACCGTTCACTACTTGTGAACGACAAAGGCATTATCTCTGATGCATGGGAGCTCTTGACCGACTCCCAATTAGCCACCTTGGCTGGCATTAGCGCAAGATATGACGTCTCTGTCAGGAAACTGGCCGAGCGTTACAGCATCGAACAAGACAGGGAAGACTCCGAAGCCTGCACCATGCTGGGAAAGCACTGTGGCTGCGAGCTTTATGGCGCTATCTGCGCTGACGGCAGCATGCATACCTGATAGCCTCAGCTCACCGATTCCTTAATCGGTCATGCTTCAGACCCATCCACACTCTCTCTCAAGGTGAAACCAATGCGAAAATGTGAAGCTCAGATGGTGGAAGCCATCCGAGACCTGACCGGCGCTGCCGATTTTCAGGGATGCCGCTGGAAAGGCGGAAACACTGAAGTGATTCAGTGTCACGAAGGCGTTGCCCACACAATGGGATACGAACGCTCAATAGAAATCAAGCTCCATGGCAATTTAATTGCCACGATCTGGCCAACAGATGGCCGGATGAAAGTTGTGGATGCTGACCATCAGACCAACACAACTAAAAGCAGACTGAACAGCCTGCTTTGTGCCTTCTCTGATAGCAGAATCTCTCAGAAGGACTTCAAGTGGTTCCTAGATGGTGAACCGTGGGATGGTGCTGCTCACCTTCCCTTCAACCCGTGGGGTATGTGATGCAACTATGCACTTCCGAGCGGGTTAATGACGTTCCCGGTTATCTGGAATTCATGTGGCTTGGCGACAGGGAGAACCCTGAACATGATCAAGTCGCAATGATTGCGGACAATCCCCACGAGCCCGGAACATTCTGCGGCAGCCATGGCGACTTCATAGCAACAGCCAGCACTGTCCACGAAGTAAAAGAGCAACTATTAAAGAGCATGGAGTGCCAATGATGCCACTCCTAATTTTTGCAGTCTTCTATGCGCTTGGCTTCAAGCTTGGCGCGTTTTTGGCGCGTAGGTGCCAATGAAAGCAGCACTAATCTCTACGGCGATCTTCGCCGCTCTTTTAGTCTCCTATGTGGGGGACTTTACTCACGCAGTATCTACAGATGCTGCATACATGGAGAGAGTCCAATGACAGCATGGGATATAGAGATCACCGACACGTTCGGTGGTGAGGCCAATTATTCGTGGGTATCACGAGAAAAGATCGAGATCCCAGACACATATACGGAACCGTGGATTGTACGAATGTTGAAAGCCCATGCGGGCTGGACAGGTGACAGGTGTGAAGTCATGAATTTGGGGACTTACATCGAGATTCGTCCGCATGGTGTGTGTCAAGTCTTATTTGCAACACCTAATTACTAACCAACTCATGGACATCCAATGACCGTCACTATCGACAACGAAAAGCAAACCGTACCTTTACCCCCAAACCAAAAGGATTCTAATTATGTCAGCCTTCATCGTGTCGTCGGACACTTTCGACGCACTTGTCACCGCGTGGGATTTTCTCACCCCTAAGGGGGGAGACCCCGGTTTCAGCATTCGCAGGCTTATGAGCTTTAAGTTCTCACCGGAAGAAAGCTCAAAGGGCTTATTGCAAAATCTCCGCAATATGCTGATCAAAGAGAATTGTGCCAGTGTGAGATGCCGTTATCCGATTGGTTATAACTCCGATAGTGTTACGGACGTCCTCAACCGCTTGATGGAGATCAAGTATTCCGAGATCGGTGAAGTCAATGAATGGTGCATCAATGAGCAATGGGGTTATATCCTAATGCTGGTTGATTGCTACACCTATCAGTCTTGCGAGGGATCGGATTGGAAGGCTAGTGACTCCTATGAATTTTGCCAGTCAATAGAGACTCAGATAATGAAAAGGCTCAGGAAGACCATTCCCGAACAGGAGCCGGAAAACCTATGGGGTGGTTATAAGCGCCCTGTTGCCGAAACCGGTGCTATCTCACTGAGCGCTCTATGGGACAGACCTTAGTGAGTATGGAATATCTCCTAGACGTGTTCCCTGATGCGTTCATTGAGCACAAGGAGTTTACCGGCCACCCCTGGAGTGGCCGTGATGCTCACGGCTATGGCAAAAAGATCCCCGTAGCTTACCGAGCTTGGTTCAACAACCATTGGCACCGTGTCTATGTCATTTGTTACTCCAACTGTGGCACCACTTATGTCATTTCAAAGCATCACCCGATGCTTGTAATCCGCGACCATGAATTTCCTACACCATGATCTACACCATTGAGAAACAAGCCTATAACGGCTCTTGGATTGCTATGGAGTCCTTTGAGGACAAGGGACTTGCTGAAAAGGAACTGGCCTTGCTCAACGATCTGTTGATCAACGGCAAGCCTTTCGCAAGCCACCGCATTACCACCACACCCGCTACTCAACGCTGCAGCGCACTAGATAACACTGAGCTTATTTCTGAGGCTCAATGGGCAAAGCTGGCAAGACTCTCCCTTAATTCTGGGCTGTCAGTTGAGACGATGCTGGGAGCCATGCAGGTTGAATTCAACGAAGAAGCACCCGATGATCAACATAACTTAATAGGGCGCATCCCAGTCAGCGCTAAGGGGTGGCTGCATGGCCTTCTGCACTGGACAGGATCTACTCACACCTAACAACTGAGCCCGGCTAAGCACCGGCAACCCATCAACCTGCACTACAAAACAATGCAAGAACATCTCAACGACCCCAGCAACCTCTACTCCTTAGCGGTGCCTTTCAGCCGCAAACGAGAATCAGAGCTAGGTGGCCACACGTCAACAAGAATTCTTTTTTCACTAGATGAGCCCGACACGTGGCCAAACCACATATTCCAGAACAGTCGGCATGCAATATTTATCTGGCACCAGTGCGATAACAGCATGGTTTTGCTTTGCTGCGGACCTGGAATGTCTCGGAAGTTTAGGAAACAGACTTGCAAGTCTGCTGAACAGTTTCTAGATAAGATTAACCACTACATAACAGCGCACAACAACTGAACCCGGCTAAGCACCGGCAACCTATCAACCTGCACTGCAAATCAATGTCACCACGTCAACCGATCACACCGCCGACCCTGCGCGGTGTGCTGATCAAAACCAAATTTCACGGCCCCACGAATTACACCGGCGCAAGGTTCAGCGCCAGCTGCAAGTGGCAGGGCGACACCATACACCGTGTCTATGTGTCACAGGATTATGCACTTGAGGGTGATCAGAACCACCTAGTAGCTGTTCAGAAACTGATCGACAAGCACTTAAACGAGAAAGCCTTATCCGATCAGTTAGGACCGTGGCGCATCACTGCGCAGGCATGGAATGACCCGGACACTAATCACTGGATTGTCTGTCATGACTGGTGGGTTAAAGAATCAATCCAGCAGTTAGCTGATTTTCATAAGCAACTAGCAGAGGTTCAGGCATGAACAAACAAACATCCAACGCTATCAAAACCCTTACTAAAGAAGAAAAGCAATTCATTGTAGATGAAGTGATCGACCGACTTGAGTGGCTTGAGATACCAGATGACTGGTATCATTGGGACAATTGTTCTGGGTCTTTGCGCTGTGAGAACAATGAGATTAGAGAAGAAGTCTTCATCTATTGGAATTATATTCTCAATAATCTCATTAAACTAATTTGGACACTGCGCTAATCAACACTTAGATCTCCCCACCCCCACACCTGATTAACCCATGGACCACTTAACCAATCCCTCAATGCTTAAAACACACGCCACTCTCTCGCAAATGCGTGCATTACGTGAACGTCTTGAAGAGCTCAGCCCTTATGAGCAGGAGGAGCATGAATATCTCTCTGAGGTTATTGAAATCGAGTGCGACCCTGAGGACAGGCGTCCTCGCAAACGTTCTAAGACTGATTAACCCATGGAACACAAACCCCACATCAGCATGTTGATGTCACGAGAGCAACTGATGACAACTATTGAGTCAATTATTCACGGTCACTGGGAAAATAGCTTCCCTCGTAACTATGAGACTCCGTACAATCTTGATGATCGAGATGCCTTGATCAAACAGCTCTGTGACGCCGTGGAAGAAAATTTCCCCACGCCACACCCGACTGCCATCAGTTGAAGTTCTGTAAACAGTGCCTATCATGAAAGCACCTGCGCTATGTCTCTTAGCTCCTATGAGCAAGCCATAGTCAAGAAAGCTTGCATTGAAGCACTACGTTCAAACGAGCTTTATCTGCTTCAAGAGCACTATTACGGCCAAGACCGTTATGTTCCTGATGAAGCATGGAAGTATGCCGGAGAGGTTATTGAACTTATGGCTAAGGCAATTGAGGCATGAGCGGATTTCGCGGCAACTTCAAGTGGCACCTTTCCATTGAGGAAGTGCTCGATATAGCTCGCCAACGAGCCCGGAACGTCCTACACGAAGAAAACCCGAAGCTGACCGTTCTTGAACGGGGCTTCTGGCAGGCCATGCGGGACCGCATGTGATGGGAGGGATGCGTCTCCCTTAACAACGCAAACATCCACCGCACATTTCCAAATGGCGACTCTCACCCGGCCTGTGGAATACCCACAGCCGTTACTCACTAATGAGGCACTGCAACGCTTTGTGCTGCAGTTCATCAAAGACAATCCCACTGGCGTCAAGAGCAGCGAAGTCGGTCGCGCCATCGGCGTGAACGATGAAAAGCAGTGGTTCTCCTATGGGGTTCTGCAACACCTAGTTGACCAGGGCCTTGTCGAGAAGTCAGACCAGTCCCTGTATTTCAGGGCTTGATCTGCGTTTGTAACACCCATTCATGAACAGGTTGACTCCTGCAAATGTCCGGGTTACGTTGTTCAACGTCGGGAGAGCTCCCCCGCTTTCCCGGCCATCCACACACTCTCTCTCTGCCTATTTATGACTTCCCTTTTTCCGACGCTGACAAATTCAGTGTCAGCCCAATTCGCCAACACCCAGAACGTGCAGGTTTATGGCAAATACAAGGAGGTCGGCTACGAAACCCAGCCGGTCTACCAATCTCTCGGCGAATCATTCGACCGTCGTGTCTCAGCTAGCGAGGCATTTGCCATTGCTGGCTTGGATTGGACAGCCGAGAAGCGCAATGCGTTTTACGAGGGTTTAGACGGCCCCGTGATCCTCCCTGACAAGACCGTCATCGTCCGATCAGATACCGACCACCCGCTTGGTATCCACGGCTCAGCGTATGAGCCAATCCAACAGCAGGATCTTATTAACGTGGTGGACTCCCTAGGGAGCACCGTCACGATCGAGAACGTGCTGAGCATCCGTGGCGGCGCAAAAACATACGTCACCTGCTCAATCGACACCGAGCAGGAGGTATTACCCGGCGACCGCATCAGGCGTTACCTGCACATTTTCAACAGTCATGACGGCAGCGCCGCCTATGGCGCATTCTTTACAGATGTGCGGTTGACGTGTGCCAACCAGTTGAGTTCACTTTCGAGCGCGGCACGTAAAGCCTGCCGAGATGGCCGTGGCCTAACGATGCGCCACACCAGTGGCGTCAGGGATTTTGCCCATGAGCTGCCAGGACGGATCGACGTGTTCCGCCGGACGTTCGACGCAGACATTCAGAGTTTCCGAGCAATGGTGCAGACCCCGCTCACCGAGGAGAACGCCAAGGCAATTCTGGAAAGGACGTATGCCAACAAGCTTTCTGTACCTGTAAAAGATCGTTCTAGTGGCGAGAAACGCCAGCGAGTGATCACCGATCTGGCAGAGCACGCCCTGATCAAGAGCCACTACGGCGGTGGCACCGGGATAGGCACCGAGCATCTGAAGGGCAGCGTTTTTGGCTTATACAACGCCATTACCCAATACGAGACACACGACAGAGGTCGCCGTCGCACTGGCAATGAGGCAGACCGAGCAAGAGCCAACCTTGAGCGACTCTGGGGTGGCGAAGCAGGTCGCAACATTGAGGCAGCCAAGACTGCGTGCCTTGCAGCTGTTTGATCCGAGCCCGGTCGCGTCTCCTGTAGCCATACAAGACTGTTCCCCACTGGAAAGCTACAGAAGGCGCATAACAGAGGCTCACTTCTGTTATGCGCAGAGGCAAAGGCGCGACCACCACAACATCCACATTTTCTCTCTCTCAAAATGACTGTTATTCCCTTGCAGGTAACACCTGCATCAGCGGCGGTGTCACCTGCCGTCAAGTTCACGCTTGTCTCCGATAAGGAGCGGCCATCACAACGCAAGAGGCGGGCTTATGTGCCGACAGGCGTCGTAGGCCAGCACATGGCACGGGCACAAGAGCTGAAGATCCAAATGGATCGTCTCAAGGTCCAGGTCGAGGAGGAGCGGCAGTGGTTCATTGAGCACCTGCTCAGCCGCGACCTTTCAGTTTTAGAGCTCGGTGACTTCCAGATTGAGCGCCGCACTACATCCAAATGGACGTATTCAACTGCTACGGAACGAGAGCAGCAGGCGTTGAAGGTGACCCAGAAATGGGAACAGAAGCAGGGCATCGCGACAAATGACCCGACGGTCTCCTGTGCATTCGTCATTCGCACGAGGAAGAAGGCATGACAGAGACCAAGCGGGAGAAGTGGGGGCGGCTGATGGAGGCACGTCTCCCCAAGGCCCAATCCGCCATTCGGATTATTGGGAACCTTGCCACGCCTAACTACGAGTGGAGTCCAGAGATGAGCGCCAAGGTTATTTTCTGGCTCCGTGACGAGATCAACAAGGTGGAGGACAAGTTCAAAGCGGTGGAGAGTCGCCGCGCCAAAAAACGAGCCAACCAAGAGGCAGCATGACCCCAGCTGATCAAGCCGTCTTGGAGAAAGTCCAGGAGATGGTGTCCAAGGGAACCCCGTTGAACACTGCACAAATCTGCGCTGCAGGCAGCGCCAAAAAATGGAACGAACTCACCAATCGCCTGAAGGAGGCACACGCATCGTGAGCAGTGATCAATGAGCACCAACAAAAAAGCGACAGGCTCTCAACCCCGTCGCTCAAAACATCCACACGCTCTTGCGACCGTGCTGGCTTCTATTCATGAAGCCTTCGCAAGTTTCCCACAGTTTCAGGGGTTTGCCACCTTACGTTGAGAGGACCAGACGAGAGCCGTCGTAAGAGCGGTTGTCTGATTTCCGAATGGGTCACCCCATTCCCCGGTTCTATTTGGACGACCCCAATGGACTTTGCTCCTTATGACTGCATCAATGTCCACACGCAACAGGCCATGTACATGACTCACGCATCTCCCGAGGAGATCCAACAAGCCAATGCCAACCTTAGAAACGCCGAGAACGCCTTCCGGTACTACCCCCACGGGACGTTCGCCTCGCCATCGCTACACGGTTAGCTCCTATGGCGTCCGGTGGGGCACCTATAGCTGCCCAGACATCGCTCGCCGCAACGCTGCTGCCCTAGAGCTCAGTGGTGCCAGAAACATCGAGATCGGATACATTGCGCCCAGTGCCGCTGAACCGCAATGAAGACCAACGATTCCGAATCACTCCGCCGCCACTTAAACGAAGTTCTCACCGAGCGCGGTTACATCAACTGGAGCGAGGTAGCGCGTGATTTAGCAATCAGCCGCCAGGCAGTCACCCAGAAGGTCGCCTACTACCTCAGACGAGGTTATTTCTCCCAGGAGGAGATGGACCGATGGAAGACCACCCGCACGGCATTGAAGGCCGAGATGGTGGGCACACGCTTGTCCTTTACCTCTCCTAATTGGGAGTGGGTCAAGGCGCGATCTGCCGAGCGCCACATTGCGGCCTACGAATACCTCAACGACCTGATTGAGGCGACCAGAACATCCAACCTCACCAAAATCAATGAACTCACAAGAGCTACACAAATTAGGTAGGACGTTGTCCTACTACGCAGAGGAGCTTGCCCCCACGGTCGAGCCTTTTCTGCTCAGCTTCAAGAATGTTGTCGATGCCGTGCTGTCAGCCGGTGACAAGAGCCATCTAATCGACGCCACCCCCAAGAACGTGGCTGAGGTCTCCCATGAATGACTTCAAGACGGTTCGTGCTGTCCGTGAGTGGGCAGACCACAACGAGTGGGAGTTTTACGGAGCCGGGCGTTACACGGTGGTTGCCCCGTCTGGCGTCAGCTACAAGATCCCGAATTTCCCGATCACAACGGACGATTCCACCGAGGCCCTGATGGACTGGGCCAACATGTATTTGACGGATGAACCGCCCACTCCGAGCTCGGTGAAACCAGGCAGCGAGATCTCAGTGTTGGCCCGTGTCTTCCGGCATAACACTCATATCCGCGTATCAACGATTGGCAAGCGCTGCCCTGTAGACGGTAAGGTTCGGCACACGGTTTTTTCTTGTAGGTCACGCCGCACAGCGCCGTACACAGTGCCGGAGCTGCGCGACTACCTACGCAAGCACCATTTGCTGCCTGCCTCACATGGACTATGAGGACACTGACGAGGAGTTTCTAGCCCGAGCGCGGTCCATGTGCCCCACCAAGGGGCAGTATCTGAATCGAAAAGAGGCCGACCGTAATGGCAGGAAGTACCGCAACGGCTTAAGTGCTTATTTGTGCCCGTTCTGCGGGTACTGGCACCTAACGAGTGGCGGCAAGACCTATTTGAAGCAATTCAAGCGCCGTTTGAAGCGTTTGATGCGTGAAGAAGACCAGCCCACAGCACCTTCGTAAGGTGTTTTCCTTTTCTCCAAGACTATGACTAATTCTGAAAGGCGTCACCGCGACTTGCTCCGCAGGCTGAATAAAGTAAAAGAAACTGTCCGTAAAAAGGTAGCTAAATTGTTAAGAGTCAGCAGAACAGCTTTAGGGAGACATGGAGTTGAAAACCTGACATTTGAGGAAGCCAGTCAACTCCTGAAAGATCCGCCGGAGTGGTTAATTCTTGAGCAATCTAGACTGGTTGAATATAAGAAAAACATGAAAGATCAAGTCAATGCACGTAAGTTGAAAGAGCAAAATGAACAGGCTCTTGCAGCCGAATTATTCCGGCAACTCAAAGACTCTGGATCATTTTCCTAACTATTCAATCCAATCACAATCAATCCGATGAACAGTATCAAGCATTTATTCGATGGCGTTGATCAGAAGGAGCCAAACTGGCTCTACGTTCTCGCCTCAAACATCAAAACAGATTCTGAAGCTATCGATGTAATCCTGAGCCTCATAAATTCAGAACCGGCCGCCGCAGTACCTGCCAACCTAGGTGTCATTGGAGATGATGAACACGCTAAGGCGTTGAGCCGACTAATCGGCAATATCTGCATAGTCCTAGGCGCTGAAAATGTGCGCAAGAATGCCGGTGACAATGTGCTGGATGAAGACAAAGCAGAGTCGTTGCTAAGGCGCATGATGGGGGGCGAAGACTGACTAGAAAAACAATGGACCTATGCAGGTGGTGGCCAAGGATCTGTCTTTCTGACTCTTCTCAAGGAGATCGAAGACTCACCAACACAGGAGACTGACTAACGATTCTGTCCCATATTTCTGAACTGGTGAGTGCTGTGTCCAGACTTTTTTCGGTCAAACGCAGTTATATTCTCTGTAAAGGCCCAAACTTTTACTGGTTATGGCGAAGACCGTTAATCACGCAGTACAGGAAAAGCATCGTCTTGCGGCGTTCTTATTAAGTCGCGGCAAATCCTGTGCTGCGGTCTCACGCGAGCTCGGTATTACTGAACGCACTCTTTATCGCTGGCGTCAGCGGCCCCAGGTGCAGGCCGAGATCACACGAATGCAGAGTGAGCGTATGGACGAGGTAGCAGCGCAGACGACGACGTTCCTGCCTGACGCTTTGACTGTGCTCACCACGATCATGGCCGACCCCGACGCCCGTGCCGCCGACCGGATACAAGCTTGCCGCACACTGATGAGCTCCACGACTGCATATCAGGAGCGGAAGGTGTTGGAACGTCAGATCAGCGGCCTAGAGACGCAGCTAAAAGTTGTGGCTGGCGTCCCAGACGGGAGCGATCCAGACCTGATCGACGATGCACTGCTGCTGACTTATGCGGGTTCTTCTGAGGATGAAGAGGCCGGATGACAGCCAGCATTGCTTCGCTTCGACGCAGGGCAGACAAGCTGCAGGAGCTGCTGGACAAGCGCAAATCACGGGCCAACGTCTACGACACCGGCAAGAAATTCACCAAATTGCCGGGTGTGGAGGACTGGCCAGCGTTTGCACGGCAGACGTTTATCCGCACCTCTGGCACTGTGATGCCATTTGAGCCGTATGAATATCAAAAAGAGCTGATCAAGTCAATCAACGATCACCCGAACACGATTGTTCTGAAGTCACGCCAGACGGGAATCAGCGAGACGATCTGCTCCTACCTGTTATGCCGAGCACTCACCGAGCGCGGATTCGCCGCCGTAATTTTCAGCAAGACGCAGGTTGACTCAGCGGAGCTAGGTCGCCGTGTACGAGCCATGGTGAACAGCCTCAAGGGAGAGACGGTCAAATTCCTGACTGATAGCAACACACAGCTGAGCTTTGTAGGTCGAGGCACGTTGTATTTCCTACCTGCTACAGCCCGAGCAGCCCGAGGCATCCCCAGTTGTTCAGCGTTGCTGATGGACGAGGCGGCATTTCTGGATGGAGCGGAGGAAATTTACAGCGCAGCGATGCCCACATTGTCGATGGTGGGAGATGACGCCAAAGTTATCGTGGTTTCGACGCCTAACACCCAGGCCGATTGGTATGGCCGTTTGTGGAATAGCACTGCAGGTGAGTGGAACAAGCGTCAGATCCACTATTCAGCGCACCCGGTCTATGGCGCAGACCCTGATTGGGCCAGGCGCACCCGCGAATCACGCAAGATGAGCCACCAGGCGTGGAATTGCGAGTATGAGCTGCAGTTTGGCGCAACCGACGCTCAGATCTACCCAATTGAATTGGTCAATAGGTGTTCCACCAGCAAGTGGATGGAGTGTGGTGAGATCGGTCGCGACTATGTGATCGGCATTGACCCCAACGCAGGTGGCAGCGACTATTTCGTGGCGATGGTGATGGACATCACTGACCCAGAGGACACCAAGGTCGTCCACATGTACCGGGAGAGCTACAAGAGCACGGAATACAGCCTGAAGCACATCAAAGAAGTGATCGAGGGTTTTTGCCCGCGCCGGATCATCGTCGAGAAGCAAGCTATGGGCCAGGTGGTGGCCGAGGCACTCCAGAAGATCGTGCCGAAGTACAGCATCGAGACGTTCAACACGTCGCGCCTCTCAAAGGTCACAGCCACAGACCGAGTGTTGTTCCTCTCCGAGAACGGCCAACTGAGCTTCCCGCCAGGGATCATCGGCGACGAGCTGAAGGCATTCCGCCAATTAGACAACGGCTCACGGGAAGCTGCCCCAGGTCACCACGACGATTGCGTGATGGCATTGGCGTTTGCTTGCAGCTTGATCCCCGAGGCTCCGAACCTCGGCGGATTTTTTAATAACATCTGAGCTGGCATTCAATCCAGAGCAGCTCTTGTTCGGTGTAATCCTTGTACCACTTAGCGCTGGCCAGCAGAGCGGAGCGCCAATTGGGCTGTTCTTGCAGGAGCTCTACGAATGCCGAGGGTGACATCGAGGACGGTCGTTTCATCGAGCAAGTTGTTTAAAAGTCTGGGAGGGTGAGGAGGAGCAGTCAGCCCTCTCTCCGTCTGAACCCCGCTCAGCCCTCCTAAACAGGATAGAGCGGAGGCCATTCATGAACGGGATAGGCGACGTTTCTACATAATATTTAAAAACATATATCTAACTCTTTAAAACTCCCTTCCATACCCTCAAAACTTCTCCACGATCCTTTAAAACTCCTCCACGATTACTCAAAACTCCTATACGATTACTCAAAACATCTACATACATGCAAATGTTCACTAGATTGGTGTAGATGTTTCGAGAGATCGTGTCAAAAATTTCCGAAGGAGTCCAGACTGGGCTGCGTAGTGATGCTCCTGAGGCCCGTTCTGACGGTTCTCTTGTCAATGTAATAACTGGGCTGGGTACATCGAAGGATCAATCTGCCTATACCCGAGTTGGCAATCCTTCATTACTGGATCAGACATCGCTCGAACGCTTGTATTCATACGGCCTACCGCGCCGCTATGTGGATGCAGTGGCCAACGAAGTCTTGAGACACAAGACCACAATCAAGTTGGCTGGCGATGTTGAGCCGCAGAGAAGCGCAGAGCTGATCAACAGTTTCAATCGGTATCTCCAGGACAGCCAATTTTTCTTCAAACTGACTGAGGTAGTCAAGCTGCAGCGCCTTTATGGCGGAGCAGCGCTAGTTCTGCTGATTGACGACGGTTTACCACCTGAGGAGCCTGTCGATGTGAGTCGGATCAGGGCAGTGAACGACTACATCCCGCTTTCTCGTTATGAGTTGGTGCCTATGGATGTGACGTTCACCGACTACTCCAAACCTGAGTATTACTTAATAACCACAAGTCAGCGGCTGACTGCCGATCAGCAGGAAAGCTACGTCAACCTGAAGATCCACCACAGCCGCGTGGCACGTTTTGATGGCTTGTATTTGCCGTGGAATTCACGCTCTAACAACAAGGGGTGGGGGCAATCGGTGCTGGCGTCCTTCTGGGAGGCATATAAGCGCTATGAGTCTGCACTTGGCGGTTTAGAGCACCTTACTAAGGACTCAGACATCTTTACCCATAAGATTCCTGGCCTTTTCCAGCGAATTGCTGCGGGCAACGAGGCCGATCTGAAAAAACGGCTTGAAGCCAACAACCTGAGCCGCAGTATGTATGGCGGTCTGGTGATTGATACCGAGGAGGAGGTTGAATTCCTGAACCGCAATCTCGCCAACCTGGCTGGTGCGCTGGATCCCTTTGTGAAGAACCTCCAGGCTGTAACTGGCTGGCCTAGCACGATTTTGATGGGTGAGTCCCCAGGCGGATTAGGTAAGGAAGGCCGCTATGAGGAGCGTGTATGGGCATCCATCGTTGAGGAGTGGCAGGAGAATTACCTGCGCACCCCAATTACTGAAATATTCCAATACCTCTTACTAAGCAAGTACGGCCCCACGGGTGGCAGGAATCCCGAGGCGTGGACAGTCGAATTCCCCTCGGTATTCACCCAAACGGACCAGGAGAAGGCCGCCTTACGTCTGCAGATGGCGCAGACCGACGCTCAATACATTCAGCTCGGCGTCCTCAATCCGATCGAAGTGAGGACAGCGCGGTTCGGCACAACCGAATACAGCATCGAGACCGAATTGAATGAGACCGTCACCCGGCAGCTGGAGTTGTCTGCTGATGCGCAGTTCCAGTCTCAGATAATGGGTTATGAGGCTCAGAATCAGGCATATTCCCAGGAACAATCTCCTGCCCCGAAGGAAGAAGCTGAGCCACAGGGCGAATTGCCCTCTGACGACGGCGCTGTAAAACAGAAGCCTGATGACGCTCAGAAGACCGATTCATTTGAGTTATACGAGGCACAGGGCCTACGCATCCGTGTTTCACACAAGTTTGACGACGGAATCAGCATTGGATATCTTGTTGGGCCTGACGGGCAACGCACCGATACATCAGCTGCAGCACCACTGATGATCTTCGGCCCTCATAGGACGAAAGCCCGAAAGCTGTACCGAGCCCGGTTCGATCTCGATGGTGAACTCATAGATGGCCCGTTCGTAGCTGGCTTTGCCTCACTACGGGCAGCGAAACAGGGCTTATCGGTGGCTTATCCAAGGCAGAATGTGGCAGGACTCTCACCTATTTCGAGCGGTGAGACTGAAGCACTTCGCGCAGGTTGGGACGCTTACTAATGACACAGCCAACTTCAGACACCATTAGAGCGGCGACTTACCTGGCTGAGAAAGATCGTATTGATGCTCCTACAGGCCGCAAGCTTTCAACACGTACTGGCAAGACGAAGCGGAAAGTAACTTGTACTCCGCCCAATAAGAAGTGCGGCGGTCGTTGCATCCCCCCGAGCTGGGATTGCCGCCTAACAGGCCAGGGCACAAACAGTGAATTGCGTACCCACAGGCAAGATCCGTCTGCTGGTATTGCCAGTATTCAACGAGGAGCGAAGGACATTGCTGGAGGTGTGGTTCAGGCCGACCCGGCGAAGTTTGAGCGAGGACGGAGCTCTGTCATACGAGGTGTGGTCAAGCTTTCTCCAGGTGACAATCTGGAGGAGAAGAAGAAATTGCGCCGCAAGTTAGAAAGTCGTAGTTCAGCAGTTGCTGGAGTTGTCTCGGTCGGTTTATTGACTGTTGGGGCACACTTCACAGCAAAGAAGATTTTCCCTGGCTACAGGAGCGGCTGGGGTCGTAGCGCTGATATGGCGGTCAAGGGCGCTTACGGCTCTGTTATGGATCGTGTGCCATTTGTCGGTGCCAACAGGGAGAGGGTCAGAGCGGCTGGCTTCAGTGCGATCAGTGGTCTCGGGATTCAGCAAATACGCGGGACAAAGCTGCAACAGCAAGCAAGGGCATTAACAATTGCCAACCCCACAACTCCTGGCAGAGTCTCACGACTGGTAGGTGGTTTACGAAGTAACCCATTTACGGGATCAGGTGCGTTAGTGGAGTACGACGAGTTTGTGGCTGGAAAATCAAACAAGGCACCGTCAAGCCTGACGGACTTCAGGAATGAAGGAGCCGCCATTATCTTCAGTGCGAAGGACAAAAAGACGGGCAACAGTGTTTTCGCCCCAGATGCGACTAACGCGCTGATAACAAAACAGTGGCGTTTGAGTCCCGAGGGATTATCGGCTGTTGGAACATCGCCTTTCCAACGTCGTCAAGCAGTGACTGGGCACCTTTCCACGAAGTTACAGGACGTTGCAGGTGCAATGAAGAAAGACATGGCGCAACGCGGCATGGATGCTGCTGCCTATACAAAAGCAGTGATAGACACGACTCTGGATAAGAGTATGAAGGGAGCCTCGAAGAGAGAACGCAGCGCAGCGCGTCAATTCTCCATTCAACTTCTTAAATCGGACGGGAACATAGGAACGACCAACAACTTGGCTAAAGGTCTGATCGCGCAGACCGAGTATCAAGTGAATGATCACATATCCACGCTGAACACAGGGTTACGTCGCAAGTCAAACTTCGGGGATTCACCAAGAGATGAGAGCCAGGTAGGTTTTGCGACCTTCCTGATGAAACAGAATCGCGGCACTGGTACAAAGGTCGGTGCAGGACGAATCATCAGCCCTGAACATGCGGAGCTTTATACGAGGGCTACCCACGCAAGGAAGGTGGCGCAGGACACCAAACCCATTGAGGTGACTCGTGGAATGGCAGCGCGTGTGGCAACACAGCTGAATGCAGGCAAAGCCCCAACGAGCCCGGAAGAAACACTGAAAACATTGGAAACCCAAGGCGGGATCCGCGCACGCTTTAGTCCAACGTCATCTAGTGCAACACCGAGCTTCAGTCGTACAGGTAAAAGGAGTAGTAAGGGAGCTGGTGCGCAATCCAACCTCAGCAATCTTGCCCGCTCGATCATGGGCAGAAAAGGTAATGAGAATATGACGATGGAGCAAGCCATGCGGATCGCCAAATCCGAGAGAGGCGACTCAGCAGCGCATCCACCTCGGGTTGCGGCGTATGTCCAGACACGGGAGGATTTAGAGAAGGAGGGAAAAGGGAAAAAGTGCGGTGAGAGCCACATTGCCAAATCTCACGAATGCACTATTGGTAAGACTAAGAAGGGAGAAAGGAGTGCTGCTTACCGAGCTCGGCAGGTTAGCAGTATTGCCTTAAGGACAGCCGCTGTAGGAGGTGGTGCAGCGTTAGCGGCTTACGGTCTTACTTCTAAGAAAGGTGGGATGGACGTTAGTACACGGATGTCATTAGCGTTGTATGGCAGTGCAATATCAGGACTGTCGGTTTTATCTTTAAAGAATGAGCGTAATTCAACGAAGTCACCTAAGCAGTTTGCCGCTGAGATACGCAAATTGGAGAAGATGCCTGATGCCGAACCTGAGACGGTCAAGAAATTTGCTGAATTCGTGGAAGAAGCAGGGATAGATCAACAGCGAGTGGGCATAAAGGTCTCCTTAGGAGGAGTAAAGGGCTATTTCGATACAGGTAAGCCAAACCGCTTACAAGCGACAGACCTCACGAAACAAGGCATGACGGATAAGGACTACCAAGCAATGGGTGGTGCGATGCGTGGCTACATGTCTGATAGGAAAGCCAAAACACCTGAACAGCAAGATGCACGTAATATTTCCAAGACAAATATGAAAGCACTACAAGATAATTGGGGTCCAGTTGCTTCTTTCGCTGGGAAAGAGGAACTAAACAACAGCTATGGAACCTATATCAAGGTGCATGAATTAGGACATGCGATTCATTACAGAGGAGATTTTAAGACACCATCGCGTGTGGTCGTTGGAGGTAAAAGCTATCAGGGTGACGCACTGGAACGTGAGCTTCGTAAGTCTGTAGGTATCTACGGTCAAACCGATATACGCCGAGACCCAAAGAAGGTTACGAAAACCGATTATTACAGTCAAGGTAATCGCCTAGAGACGTTTGCTGAAAACTTCGCCATGTATTCCCTAAGTGGGAAGCAGATGAAGAAGGACTTCCCTGTTGCTTACGAATGGACGAAGCAGACCTTTGAAGATTCTTTGGCTAAACCAGTCAAGAAAAACCCTATACCTATGAAAGATATGATTCAGAAGCAGGGTTACGCAGGTTTTGGCACTTTTGATCCCTACGAGAAGCGTAGAGATGCTGAGACTGCATTAGCAGCAGTGTTTGCTGACCTTCAGAAGGCAGCTTCTACAGGTAATATGAAGGCCGCAATGAGCACGTTCACCGAGAACGGTGCTCGCATGTCCGAACCGCAGCTAGCCATAGCGCTGCAATGGATCGAGGCATCCAGGGTTACTGCTAAAGCGTTGGAGTCTGAACCTAAGGAAGAAAAGCCCAAGAAACCAAGAGGTGATGCCGAAGAATTAACCCCCCGAGCACGGTCATATAAGCAAGTGCGGGAGGATCTAGAAAAGCGCAGCAAAGGAAAAAAGTGCGGCGGTAGTTATATCACGAAGACATACACCTGCTCTAAGGGAGGGCAAACAGCTAACGCTTCCGATGAAGCCCCACCATCATCAAAGCGTAAGTACATCAAGATTGCCGCTGCAGCATTGGCTTTAGGTGCGGCCAGTGGGGCAATAGCAGTTGCGTGGGATGCCCATCAGCTAAAAACTGGAATGGGCCTACCAGCAACACGATCCTTTAAGCAAGTAATGACTCGTTATAGACGAGAGAACGGTCTATCAGGAGTACCTAATCAGGAAGTGTATGGTCGTTATTACGATGATCTTGTCCAAAAAGAAGGATGGAAAGTCGGAGAGATAGTGTATGAGAGGAGTCCTAGAAGTCAAGGTGGGCACTTTGCGGTGTATGCGGGCAAAACTAAGCGTTCACCCGATAGTGATGTAACTGCGCATACGTTCATCAGTTTTGGCAGGGCGGTGTCCAAAACTAGATCTGGTTCAATGTGGGCTGAGGAGTATGGCCCTGGCGCAGATTTGAGTGCTGCATCCGCCTTCCGCAGGGTTCCAAAGGCTTATAGATCTCCTATTAAATACAATCAAGATGAGTTATTGAACCGTACTGAAGCCCTGTGGGGAAGACCTATTAAGTACAACGTATTCACTAATAACTGCGAACATTGGGCTAGGGCGCTTGTGGGTGATGTTCCACGATCACGCGCAACAGACAGACTGACCGCTGTTACTAAAACGTATGTGAAAATCATGAGACCTCGTGCGAGAGAGGTCTATTTCCCAGGCGAAGCAAGCGCACGGGACGTTGCTCGTGAGTTTGCCAAGGGTGACCCCTCTTCTAGTTCTGCCAGTTCATGGGACTGGCTCCTTTCATCCAAAGGGAGATCCGACGCGATAGACATCCCCGAGATCGGTTTGATTTCACCCAAGGAAGTCATCGAAGGAGCTAACAGTGGTATTGAGGCGGTATCTCGTGTCAAGCGTTATCTGATGGTATTGAATGGAATGATGGCGAAGGCTAAGCAAGCAGAACTGAAGGAAGCAGATGCCACAGGCTGAATTCGGGATCGTCGAGGAATACAACAAGCTCCTCCGCACAGAGGAGGACGTGATCATCAAACGCCTGAACCGCATTCTTGATACTTCGTTCACTGGTCTGGTACGACGCATCAGGGCGGAGCTGCGCATAAGCGGCAATGCATCCTCGATTGAGCGCAACATGTTGTTGTTGCAGGAGTTACGCAAGTTGATCCCAGCGGTCAACCCCAATAAGGCAGATCTTTATGACCGACTGCTGGAGCGTTTAATCACCAGTTCAACGAGCTCGGGGCAGTACGTCGCGGATGCCTTAATGCATGAAATGGCACCCAAGTGGCCCCGTATTGACGTATCGATCCCTTTAGAGGCCGTAACTGCGGCGGTGAAACAGTCACACGGTTACCTACGAAAACACGGAGAGAAATTCGCGGAAACTAGCTCCAACCTGATAGCGCAAGGGATTGCGGAGGGCCGTTCTATTGATTCGATGGTGAGCGATATGCGTAAGCGGTTAGGCGTGGTTAAGTCAAGAAGTGCGTGCATCGTGAGGACAGAGAGTCTCCGTGCATATAACAGTGCCAGCAATAACTACTACGCCAATCAAGGGATCAACAAGGTTCTGTACTACGCAACTGCCGATGATCGTGCGTGTCCGACTTGCGCTCCACGGGGCGGCAAGATTTATGAGCGCAGTTCTATTACAGTGCCTATTCATCCTCGGTGCCGTTGCTATCTGGCTCCTTGGGATGTCGATGTTGCTCGTATCGATCCTGTCTACCGCGCTACGGGGGAGCGTCACCGTAGGGAGATGGAGAAGGCAGTAACGATCGAGCCGTTCAACCTGAATAGACCTGGAGCGTTTGAGCAGATAGTGCCCACCCCAATACCGGCCTAGACTGATCCATCCAGTACAGATCAGGTCATGCCAGTCACCAAAACAAAAGAGGTGGAGCAGGCTCCTGGCAAGGTCCAGGATGCAGAGATCGTCGAAGATGGTTGCGCCAGCTGCAAAACAGGTAAATGCGGCTGCAAGAAATGCAAGACCAAACGGTCCAGAGGCGTCAAACGACTAGGTGTGGCTGATAAGAACGACGCTCTAACCCCTCAGGAGTATTTGGCGGCATGTGATTTAGGAGTCCAGGGGCGCAGCAGAAGCTATATCCGAGCTCGGTTAGACGTATCAACTAAAACAGGCCTCCCAGGCAAGAAGTGTGGCGGTAGCCATATTGCAGCGAGTGCTACCTGTCACAACGGCAAACCACCCCGTAAATCTACCAAGCGTGCGACATATAAAAACATCAATGAGGGGCTTAAAGCTGGACCTAATGACACTAGAGGGGAGAAGATTGCACAGGGAGCTGGGAAAGCAACAAGAGCTGCTGGGATCCTTGTTGGGGGACTCGGCTTAGTGACAGGCAATTTCAACAAATTTGCTAGTGGATACGCTCTTGCGAATGCGGGTAATGCGGCTATTAGTGGCGCTGCAGCTTCTAGAGCGTCTAGGGCAGGCGAAACAGAATTGGCTGAAGTGTATCGAATGCGGGGGGCCAGGGCATCTTTTACTGCACTTGCTCTTGGTGCAGTAACTCCCGGTCTTGGTAAGGCTGCATACGGCGGCGCAAAATCTGCTGCCAGAGGAGCTGGTATTGCTTCCGGCAATGTTTATAGGGGTGCGAAGTCAGCAGCATTCAACGTCGAGCAGAGTACGCGGGGTTTCAAAAAGGTGAAGCGCAGACCTAGTCGTAAGTCTTCTTCCTTAGCAATTTGGGCAGATGGTTTTTCATCCCCGACTACGGGGGAACTCCTCTGATGCTTTATCTTCGGGAGGCCATTGATGTTTACTGGTGGGCTCCTGGCAACAGGATTTCCTCTCATGTTCTTTGGAGAGGATCCACAGCTGCATCAAAAGCGACTCTCTTGTTTCTTTCATAGTTAATCCAATGCTTACGGTTGCTGAGATCAAAGCTGCTCTGAGTACGAGGCAAGCTTCGGTGTCTGGAAGTAATGCTGATAGCGGTGAGGCTTCAACCAAGGAGCAGATGGAGCACCGCAACGGAAATCTAACGCCTAGATCAGTAAATGCTTCTGGTTTTGGAAATAAGGCCAAGAAGGATTGACCCAATGTTCGGTAAAACATGCCCGCGATGTGGAGCTTGTTGGTTCCGCAACAACGAGACCGGAGAACTCGCCCACTATTGGGCCACGGGTGTAAAAGGCAAACCAGGCTCGGAACGCGATTTAGCCGGGCTGGTGTGCAACCTTATAGGAGATAGCGAGTGCATCAATCCCG
>Ga0209756_1000457_pt1 | contig 39979 bp, 42 predicted proteins | sample ETNvirenome_6_85_FD_184071 | JGI IMG/M metagenome (GOLD analysis project Ga0209756, IMG submission 184071) | Marine viral communities from the Pacific Ocean - ETNP_6_85 (SPAdes) (version 3) | ecosystem: Environmental > Aquatic > Marine > Oceanic | place: Pacific Ocean | collected 2013-06-19 | reverse complement strand
CCCCACTGTACGACAATTGTAGTGGAGAGTTGATGCCACAGTCTGACTGCGTTGTAGGAAAGGGAGGCCAGTGGCACGCGTTCCCGATGTGTTGTGGTGATGGAACAGTGATACCTTGTGGCGGGGTAGCGAAATGCCCCCATGCTCCCGCCGGTTGCCCTGAGGTGATCAACCCATGTACCGAACTCGCCGGTGATTGTGATTGCTGCGGGGGCGGACACTGATGCGTAACAAGAACCTCATAGATCGGATGATGGCGTGGTATAGGGGTAACGAGTACGCGGTGCAGTTGTCTCTGGACATTTACGCGGTGGCGCAAATATGGGATGACCTTGTGGACCGCGACAGAGAGGTTGGGCGTGACGAAATTACCGAGACGTTCCGTAGATTGATCTACACAATGCCCACCAACCCGTTCTACGCCACCCATGCCCACGAGTTGGCCCCACTCATGCACGACATGATGCTGCAGTGGATGGTGGCAAATCAATTGGAGTCCGACCAGCAGCCGGGCGATCTTGAGAAGGCGTGGATGCTCCGCGCTGGCGTGTATCAGGTGTTCGTGTACATCGCGTCTCTTGCTGTTGATTCAGCGTGGGCAGCGGTCGTGGGCGTAGACATCTGGAGATGTTACGGGGAGACGCTGGAGGAATTTATCCACGAACAGCAACACCGGGAGGGCGAACAAGATGCCTGAATTTATCAGTGACTTTGTGACTGACGTGATGGGCGAGGGACCGGCGGGCCGTCAGAGCGATGTAGCGAACTCGATGATGGGCCGATACACTGACGTTGCGAACACATACCGCGACCAGAACGATGCCATCATCGCGGAATACCTACAGAGCCTGCAAGCATCACAAGATGAATACTCATCGAACTTCAATGACTTGTTGCAGCAATTTGAATCCGGGTATGAAAGCAGGGTTGCCGACTACACGCAGGGTATGGATGCCGCGATCGGCACCTATGACGTTGGTCGGCAGAACACTCTGCAAGCCATAGATCAAAACACACTGGCAAACCAACGGAGGCAGGCTCAAACCAATGCGTTCTCTGGTCTGGGCAACACGACATTTGGTCAGCAGGCCGTTGGGGCATATGGAACACAGGGTGCTATGCAGAAGGGAATGGTCGAAGAACAATACGCAACCGGACTCTCGGCTCTCCAGAGAGGCAAGACCGAGGGCTTGGCTAATATGTCCTCGCAGTACCACACCGCAACCGCAGGTTTGAGTGGGGGCTACGCCACACAACTGGCGAACATGCAACAGGGTGGTGCTGCAAGTGCTGCCGGTATGGGCATGAACAACATGGGTGGTTGGGCCAACATTATGACTGGTGGACTCAATCAACAGGGCCAGATGTTGTATGGAGCCGCAGGACAAGAAACCTTTGGCGAGGGACTGATCGGATCGATCAGCGAGGGTCTAATTGGCGGATTCTTGGGCGGGATCTTCAGCCCCGGGGAGGATCCACCGTGACCTCACCCGAGTTGGCGAATCACCGAATGGCTAATGACATGATGTGGGTGAGATACGACCTCATCGATGTTGACTTCTACCCGGTTGGAGAGGGAGGAACCCGATGACACTCAAAAAGATCACCGATTCGGAACGCGACCGGATTCGCGAGTTGGCATATTCGGAACTCCGCCGGTTGGACGAGGCCGAGTCCGGTGATGAAAGCCAGCAGGCGGACACTGCGCCAACAACGCCCGCACCACAGTCAGTATCAGAACCACCCCAAGCGGTGACCAAACCGTCAACATCACCCCCTACACCCCCTACACCACCGTCACTGCCGACACCACAGTCACTGCCGACACCACCGACAACTAGTAGTGTTGTCGATCAGATAAAGTCGGCGGATTCAGACGAGGAGGGGGTACGCATTGCGTTGGACTTCGCGCGTAGAAACCCAACCAAAGCCCGCACAATGGCAATAGAAAACCCGATGTTGGCAATGAGACTCTACAACGCAGCCAGTGACCTCGGTCTATCGTTGGGGGATCTTGGAATATCATCAGAAGGAGTGGCTGCTGCCGCTGATAGTGGTGCTGTGCAACAGGCGTTGATAAAACCCACCGTCCAACAGCAACAGTCGCAACAAGCAAAGAACCCATGGTCGCAACAAGCACCCGGCCAACAGGCGCAACAACCAACCGGACCACAAGGTTCTGGCTTCGAGCCGATCTGGGGGAAAACAGATCCATGGGATGACTTCGCGTACGCTGTTGCCTCTGGGATGGTGGCGCGGGATAGACGGCATCCGGGACGCGGTGCTGGAGCGGCCTTCTTGGCTATGACCCGGCGGGGTTACCTACGCCGCCTTGGGATGGATAATTATCTCACCGGAGCAAACGCGAAGGCACTGTTCCGCGATGCAGCCAACCGCGCCGGTGGCATGCTCCCTCGCAATCCGCCCGTGAGTGGTGTGGGTGGGGCGACTCTTCCAACGGGAGGAGGAGGCGGGCAGGTACAACAGGGACAACAACAACCGTCAGGAGGCCAGTTGGGGCCACAGGGACCGGCCCCAGCCGCTACCACAATGGCACCTCCTCCGTCAGGAGGCATGCCGACAGAGGTGGAGTCATATGAGAGGATCATGCAAAGCATGGGGATGGACCCAGCAGGCGCGCCCGAGTTGATGAGGATGATGGGGGTAACGCCGCCACAAGAACAAGAGGAAGATCCCGCTCGGACATTAGAGGACTGGGCGATGGAGAATCCAACGGCTGCAATGAAAGTCATGGAGATGATGCCGAGCGGGGGTGAGTCTGGTGGTATGGGTGGTGGCCTCTCGGACATTCCGACCAAGGCGTTTGGCGGTGATCCATGGACACCTGCCGCAGCAGGTGTTGGTGGTGCTGTTGGTGGTGTTGGAGCCGCAGAGGCTCTTGGTGGTGGTGTTGGGGATGTGGCTGGTGGAGCCGTAGATGCTCTCGGCGGACTCGCTGGTGGAGCCGCAGATGCTCTTGGAGGACTCACTGGGCTGGGGGCAGATATAGCGGGTGGACTCGCTGATCTCGTTACCTCTGGTGCGGCTGGAACTGCCGGTCCTCTGGATGTACTTCTCGGTGTACCAATGGCGGTGATTGAAGGAATTATAGGCGGAATCGGCGGACTCTTTGGTGGCGTTGGTGGCGGTGCAGCAAGTGCAGCAGTAGCCGCGCCCGCTGCTTTGGCTGGAACTGTTGCCAGCACAGTCGGGTCAGGTGTCCCGGTGCTTGGCGGAATCTTCTCTGGACTTGGAGCGGTACTTCAGGGAATCGCGTCAGTGGCGTTGGCTCCCTTTGGCATATAAGGAAAAGGAAAACGAACAAATGGCACGGCGAAAACCAAACCCACAACGCGGCTACGGAGGTCAGGCCCGCTGGCAAAAAACAGCGGACGGCCAGTTGCATGACATGTCGATCCCCGGCAGCCGAATTTCGGACGGCCAGCACGAGGTGTTCAGTGAATCAAATCAACGCTCATACTACGCGGATGATCTCACTCCCGATGGTGACCGGATTGTGGGGGGGAGGCCAGCGAGTGCTGGTCGCCAAACCCAAACGCGCTCTCCCGGGGGCGAAAGCGTCACCATGATCGAAGGTGGCGGCGGTTCAGGCTGCGAAGATTCAAAGGACGTTGTTGGCCGAATAAGGGCTGCGAAGACACCTGAAGAACGAACGTCGATTGCATTCAACTTCGCGAAGGGATGTCCAGATGAAGCCCAAAAGTTGGGGTGGGAAAACCCGATGCTGGCGTGGCAACTGTACCAAGAAGCCCAAGAACTTGGCTTGCCACTGGGCGAACTTGGTCTTGAGGGAGGCCACACTCCCAGTTCTGCCAAGCAATCGATCAATAATAGCAATGAAGAAGATCCACCCGATGGCGGCAGCGGCGGAAGCGACAACATGACCGATGTAAAATCGAACAAATGGTCACCCGACTTCGATCCATTTGGGTACAAAGCAAGCAACCGCCGGTGGAAAAAGCGTCAGTACGAGGAATCGCCAGAAGGCGAACACGAGTCGCGAACTGGCGAGTGGAAGAGTCCTGTAACTGGCGAGTGGTATAAAAAGGATGCCGAGACGGGGGAGTACAAGCCGATGGTTTCCCCGATGCCCCAGATCGCAGACCTGAACGCTCACCTGCGGCACATCACGAACGACCCCCGCCAAGGGAACAATGCTGACACAGGTAGTCCGTATGGCGAAGTCGCGAAAGCCGTCGATGGTGTTTCGGAAGGCTTGCAAGATACAGACAAGAGGCAGATCGCGGGCATGGGGTGGGACCAGCCTGTCCTTGATGTCCGGAAGTGGAAGAGGCAAGACCCACTCGGGTACGAAAAAGCAAGGCGGGAGGCGTTCGCGGAGGGCCGGGAGGGTCCACGAATGAGCGATATCCCAGAGGGTGTGTGGGATTTTGGCGACTATAATCTCCCAAAGGGTGGCATCGAACTCGATCCCTCCAAGCAGGGCAAAGATGCTTGGTCTAACGTGTCTGCTGCCAGCAAGACCAGAGAGGCAATACCCGTAGACTCTGGTGGCACACAGAAACTCAGACACACAGCAATGGCCCAGCCAGAATCAGACCGAGGATTCATCAACGACCTCGGCGCGTTCATCTTTGGTGATTCCACGCTTGGTCAGGAAAACATTCTCAGCAGGATTCTTACCGGCTTGTTCGCTTGAGGAGATAACAAGTGCCACCAAACAAATACACAGCGGAGGAGATCGCCGCCTTTGATGCCGCATACGTTCCAGAGAATGCTCGCCGTGACGCGGCTTTCTCCAGTGCGGTTGTTTCTCAGATAGTCCCCGGAGGCGAACTCGACCCAGAGCGTCAGAAATTTATGGGACAACGTCGGGTCGCCGGGACCGTTGCGTTGGATCTCTCTGGTGTGGACCGTGCGATCAAGACGGGTGATCCACAGTTGCTAGAGGCTCTGGACTTCGGTGCGGGGTCCGATGGCGTTCCGTTTGTTCACTTCATCGACACCAAGGGTGAGTCGCAGTATGTGAATGTCAGCAGTCGTGAGTGGGGCGCGATGTTGACTCAACGCTCTCAGGCGAGGGAGGAACTCATGTTCCGCCGCAACGCAGCGCAGGATCGGGCGGCACTAAGTTCGCAGTGGAACAACATGATTACCCAAATGGATATTCCCGATCTCGACAAAGAGATTTATGGTTTGATGTGGCAAGCATCCCCAAAGACTGCGATAGAGGCACTACAACAAGATCACGCACAGAGAACTGTCGCAAACCAGAAAGCCGAATTGTTGGGGGACGAGCGGGCAAGGTCCGAGGATGCGGCGGCGTGGGTCAATACAGAACTTGAATATCTGGGCATCACCCAGTTGCCGCCGAGTACGTCAACAAAACAAATAGACAGCATCATGGGAATGTTACTGAAAGACCGATTGACCGATAACCCACTGCACAGATACCGGGGTCGAGATGTCACTGACGCTGTGGCGAAGGTCGGGGTCGTTCGTGATGGAATTAGATTCACCAACAACGCCCGCACCTACGGGGAATGGCAAAAGAGTGTCAAGTTGCAAGTGACTACTTTGCCCAAGCCCGCTTCGTTCTTCAACTCCGTTCCGAAATCCATTGATGTGGTCGCGCAGAACGAAAGACTCCCGATGCAGGCGGCGGAACCGGACATGTCGATCTACCAAAATTGGAAGAATCTGGGCAAGACCTCAAACGACATGCGGGATGTCCTTGGACACTATGTAATGGTCGCTTCTCTTGTGAACACCCAATACAAGCCACCAGACATGAGTTCTTGGAAAAAGAGGAACAACAATTCGGGCGCGGAATACTTCGATGTAGATGAGGCTGCAATGGCGGCGACAGGGCCAACATTTGACGAAATCGGGCGGATTTTTCGGATGCAAGGGTGGAAGCCGCTGTCCGAAGAAGAACGCGAGTTGCTGGCAATCCCGCTCATTAGTTCGATAGAGGATATGAGGAAGCACACCGACTACATCACGCCAGTCTTCTACCAAAGCCCCCCGGACCCAGCGGGGTCCAGCCCCGATCCGCCGGGTCCACCGCAGGATCAGGGGCAGAGAAGCAAGATGACCACAATCATTGACATCCTCAACAGCGGAGAAGGTAACCGGAGGGTCGGAGAGATGCTCAATGACTTCCGTAGTACCGACCCGCGTGCTGCCGCCGCTATTGAGAGCCTCATCCTAGATAAAGGCATGAACCATGTTATGGCAGTGACTTCACTACTTGCCGAAGTTCAATCCGGGAACCCATCAGGATTTGAGCAAAGCACTGTCGCAGCCCTGAACGAACTTCACAGTTGGGTCGCTGGTCAGATGCTGGGCCGCCAATCGCCGCCATATCCGACTGGTCAGAGCGATCGTCCGGCAACAGGGGGAACCGATGACCAAGCGGGTTCATTCACAGACCGACTTCGCCGAGGACGTTTTTCGCGTGATGACCTCAGGAACTAAGAACTAGCCGTGTCAACTACACCAACCAACCCGTGGCTCCGTACACCGGCTGCCCCACCCCCATCCGACCCGTTTGATCCCGACTTTGATTTCAGAAATCTCAGCCCGGCCCAACAGGATGCGCACAACGAAAGGTTTGGGTTGGATCCTGAACCGACAGCAGCCAGACCACCGCTGGACGGCCCCGCTCTTGAGAGCCTCATCAACGAGCCGCCGATCTTTAGAGCCTCATGGCACTCTGCTCCGATCAATGAGTATAACTTTGAGGCTCGGGGTAGATACCAACAAAGTGGCGGCATGTATGGGACCGCGTGGGAAGGCTCCGAAGAAGACTGGGCGGCCCGAGTATGGATGCGCCTGCTTGGATATTCCGACGAGTTGCCAGTTGGTCAGCAAACCCGAAAACAGCACGCTGCCTTCCAACTCGGGGTTGACAAGACCAATAGCATGCGGTTGTACCACGAGAATTACGATCTAGCGGGTGATCCAGCACCGCGTCGGCGGGCGGGTATCGATCATGCGAAGCAGACCGCGTGGGGTACGTGGGGTTCTTTTGTTCGGACAGTAACACCCAGCGGGATCTTTGAGTATGTAACCGGAATATCGGAAGAGGAGGACGAGGCGTTTCGCCAAGGCAGGATCGCGCGCATAAACGCACTCTCTATACACGGCATTCCATACACGCTTGGGAACATGGCACCGGCGATTGGACTCACCCTTCTGACCGGCGGCACAGCCGGTGCTTCCCTGATGGGATCTCAGGCGTTTGCGGGAGCGGGGGAAACCTATGGCGCAAAGAGTGCCACAGGAGAGTTTGACTACGATTCTTGGGACTCGCTGGTGTACGCAAGCACATCCGCCGCTATTGAGGCGGTGACCGAGAGGATTGGCCTTGGTGCCATGGGCGAGGTTGCGAAGAGAGCAATCACCGGGTCCACGGCTGGCTGGAAGAAGCGGGTTGTAGCCGGACTCTTTACTGCCTCTGTGGTTGAGGGGACCGAGGAATCCTTTGCATCGGCCCTTCAACACACACTGTTGCCAGCAGTCACCAACGAGGTGAGCGGAACGTGGGGGGAAATGCTCGATGACATGACCCATTCGTTCTACATGGGAGCGGCTGCAGGTTTCGCGTTCCAGCCCGCATTCATGCTCAAGCAGGCAATGGTGAATGCGAAGGCTCTAGAACAATACGAAAAAGCGCATGATGATCTGGTGAGCCGGGGGTTGTTCTCGGCGGCAGAAGCCATGGAGCGGTCATTTGGTACAGGGCAGGCGGCATTCGACGCTGTGCGAGCCACACCGCGAGAGGGCCGAGGGGCTGTTGTCAAGGGTCTGGCGAGGAGGGCCAAGGAAGCCGTTGCCGAAGCAGTGGAACTTGGGAAACGGTCGAGGGCATTGGGTAAACTGGCAAAGACGCACGGCACACCACAAGCCGAGGCATACGCCGCTGCGGCCCAGTCGTTGGACGCTGGCCTGACGGCTCTTGAGACTGCCTCTGAGAGCGGATCTCCCGAGGCGGTGGGTGAGGCGGTGGCCGCGATCAAGGGGTCGCTTCGTGCCATGAGCGAGGTGTCTGAGATCGCAAACCATGAGGGGTTCACCGCAGCGGTCGAGGCTCTTGGAGATATGGATGCGAGTGCTGAGAGCGTGGTGGCAACCGCTGGTGGAATCCGGCTCGCGAAGGCCGCGTATGAGCAGCAACGCAACGAAGCAGCGGATGCGGCTGGCACCGTGAGCGCGGAGCGTGTGGTACAAGACTACAGGTCTTCTGTGGAGATGCTTTACGCGGCAACAGAGCGCGTCGTTCAGAACAAGTTCGCACAGATAGCGGGTGAAGCCGCCATTGCGGGCGAGTCCAAGTGGGAAACATCATCTCCCGAGAAACTCCTCGCTGCAGACGGCAAGTTTGGGAAGCAAGGTATCACCGCAGCCTCGGCTACCACGGCAGCCGACGAAGCGGCCAGAAAATTCTTGACTGAAGTTATGGGACTGCGGGTGCAGTTTGTGGATGGCTTGCCCGGCCCAGCGCAGTGGAATGCTTCCACACCAGATGTCGTGTATCTGCAAACAGGTTCAATGGACGCTGACAAGGCCATCTCAAAGGGTTTGCACGAATCCACTCACTATCTATCGGTCACCGACCCCGTCGCGCATGCAGCAATACAGAAGATTCTTGGCGGATCAACGATTGCCGACGCGCTCAGGGAATATGTACGCCAAGGGGAAGCGGCTGGAACACTAACTGCGGAAGATCACCACGCAATAACTCTGCTCGATGCTATTGAACGGGGCGAAGATCCCGGTAGCATGGCCCCTGGTGCCGCTGCGGCTGCTGCCACATACACAAGTCTTGAGGGTACGGCGGTTGCGGTGGAACGCGGAGCCGCCGTAGCAGCGAGAGCGGGGAAGATCGGACGGGCATGGATCAGACTCGGAGGTCGAGGCCGCGCCGTGTATGCGGCCCTCAAGACCATAGAAATGGTTCGTGCTTCCACTGCTCTTGGCGGTGGCCGTGCATGGAGTCCTTCCACGGATGCGGCAGACCTCGCTGTGTACAGGCAACTGCAACAAATGCGAATCCTCGCGTCAGCAGAGCAGCGTGTTCAAGCAGCGATCCAAGAGATCATGCCCGTCGAGGAAACCGCCCCTGTCGAGGAAACCGCCCCTGTCGAGGAGGCAGCCCCTGTCGAGGAGGCAGCCCCTGTCGAGGAGGCAGCCCCTGTAGTCGTAGACACCGAAGAGAAAGTGGAGCAGAAGCCCGGCAAAGAGGAGGGTGAGCAGGGGACGCTGTTCGCCCGTGAAGGTGTAAAGATAGCAGGAAAGCCAAAGTCCAAGGTGCAGACGGAGGACATTCGGGACGCAACCCCAGAGTCCGTAAGGCTCGGTGGACAAACAAACCCGTACCAGCCCGGCAAGCCATCCGAACTCATTAGTGGTCGCCTCGCTGGCAGTGAAGAAGTTAGGCGATCCCGTACTGAATACAATGTGACTTTTGATGATGGGGATGTGAAAGAAGCAAGTCGGCTGGCGGCGGAAACAATAGGTGAGGGTCGCGCCGAAATTGTACGGAATTTGATGAGTGGTGGGTTGGGGGCAAGTCAACAGGGCGACCGAAGTGAGTTGCCACTATTTGACGTTGATATTTTCAACAACACACTCAATGACCCTGATCGGACAAACGGTGACAGGTTCTGGTTTGAATCATCTGCATTAGCCGCATCCGAGAGACTTGTCGGTTTGAACCCAGACAACGGACCCATTGCTGCCGAGAGGTTGACATTGTTTGCAGACTTCTTGTCAGCCACATCTCCGCAGGCAACTGTGTCACAAAACTTTCGCCGTGCCTTGGGTGTGATGGTAGATGCGTTGGCAGAAAGACCAAACTGGATTGGAATGCAATCTGCTCCGCTTGTTCGCAAAGCGTTGTCAGGAACATTGCGTGGTGGTAATAATTATAAGACCGGATCGTTTGCTCCTGCATTTCTTCATGCACTTGGTCTAGATCCCAATGTACCGCTGACCACAAACGACATCTGGGTGGCGTACATGTCCAAGTTTAGAGACATGTCTGACGCAAAGGACACGGACCAGTATCCCGGCACTGGTGACAATAAGGCGTTTGCAGACCCATACGTCTACCAATATCAATCCGTTTACTTTGGTCACTTGACCGAAATAATGAACGAGAAGGTGCAGGCTACTGATGAGTATCAGTCTGCAAAGGCCAAGTACGACGCGGGCCAACCACTGTCGGTGTCCGAAGAAGTATTGATTACCCCTTGGTCGCCCGGCCAGTTCATGGCTTACCCGTGGTCACACCTCAGTAAAAGCGATTCATTTGCCATCGCGATTGATGAGGTTGTTGATCAACTGGTACGCGAAAACCACTCAGCGGTTGTGGATTTGCCGGATGGTCGCAAGGGTATCGACCTAGAGATCGCAGCCGTTGCCCCCAAGTCGTTCAGTGAAACACTGGAGCCAAGCACCACAGCCCGGAAAGAGCAGGCGATTACCCAAGAGGTTGGAACAACTGCGACACCCGAGGGCCAACTGGAGTCTGAACAACGTCAGCGTATTGCTGTCGGGCTAGAGCAAGAAGGTGTTGACGAGGACACAAAGAAGACTCTTCGTGAACAGAGATCAAAACTGGATGCGGTTCATACATCGTTTATGAAATGGCTTGCGGGAAAGGGCAGCGGCCTGATTACCCAAGAAGAGGTTGACAACAAGCCAAAGGGTCACAGGTTTCGTGGGACAACCGGGGCCAACCAAGCGTTGTCGAACGCCACAGGTGTTCTGCCCAAGCAGACCTTGGCGCACCCCATGTTGGGAGAACTAATCTCCGCAATTACAGGGCGAAGGTACAACCCTACTCAGGCGTTGGCAGACATTGACAACCCCAACAAGCCAATCCGGCTCATCACGCTGTCTGAAGGCGTAGACAAACAAGGCCAAGGCGCGGTGGGGTTGTGGGGTGGTGTGATGTCGCCCAACATGATCATCTCCATGGCGGGGATGACCAGAGATCAGCGGCTTGTTCTTATGCGTCTGTTTGGAACTGTGCTTCAGCAAGAGGGTCAAGGCGCAATTCGATTCGCTGATGACAAGGCCGGAATGACAAACCCGGTCGATTCGGCACAGTTGTACACCGCTGGCCGCACCATAAGCCAGACCGAACGTGAGCAACTAACAAAGCACATGAACGAGGTAGCACCCTCGGCAACTGTGACCATCGTCCCAGCCACCTCTGGGGATGTTGTTCTCATCAGTGACCCAATGGAGTCCATGTCGGACGAGGCGTTTGAAGATGTCATCGGCTCGTCAGCCCAACTAATTGGTGCAACCGTGCAAGACGGTTACGCTGACATGGAATACCTTGACGCAAGTTTCGATTCCGATTATGCTAGGGGTCACGAAGCCCTTGTTGATGATATAATTGCAGAGGATGCTTCGCCAGATTCTGACTGGCAGAACGGACTGACCAATGCCCAACGACAAGCAATCGAACAAGTCGCCCCAACGGAAGCCGACCTCCGTGAACTTCTCTCGGCTGGCGGAAAAACTGAAGCGGTTGGGCGTGCCTCACCGGAAGATCGGAGAGCCGTTGGCGGGGCCGTTGGCAGAAGTCGCGGCTGGCGGATACGTCATGCACTCAGCCGTATCTCCGAGCAGCAAGCCAAGTTCAACACCGAAGTCGGACGAGTCGCCCAAGAAGTAAAGTCCACAGTTGATTCGGTTGACACCCTCAACGCCCGCGAAGGCGATGTAGCAGGGGCCAGTTGGTCGGATTCTCTCAGAACGATCCGCCGTGGAGAAACAAAGCATGCGGCGGTGATCGGTGACGCGACGGATTTGTTCCTGAGCGTTCTGGGAAGGGCGAAGGTTGGAAGAATTAGGGGGATCTTTGGTGGTGAAGGTGTCCCGTCAACCGTCATGGTTCGACCGAAACTTATCAATGAGAAGTCTGCGTCAGGGTTCAGGGACGCTGTTGATCCAGCACACCGCATCCCTGATTATGTGTGGGACGATCTTCCGCAATACCTCTCCGACCCTCTGGCAATCACAGAGTACCACGACCCCCGTACTGGCAAGGCGGGGATCGGTGTTTGGATCAGGTCAGCACTCCGACAACCACATCGTCGTGGTCCGCAGGGGAAGTCAGGCGGCGTTGACTTTTCCGCACCAATCATGGTGGGCATCTCCGTTCAGAAATTGTCCCCCCATGGCCCGAATGCACTTGTACTCACCACGGCTTTCGCACCTGAGAATATGGACATGTTGTCCAAACTCTCGGATGAAGGCAAAGTGATCTACGCGCTGGAGTCCGCAAGAAAGCCCAAGGAGCGACAAGCAGACATTTGGACGATCGCAGATGTCAGAAATAGAACGGTTGACCAGAAAAAAAATGAACCGCCCCGGCAATCTAATGCGTCCTCCGCAGAAGAGGCCAAGGGCGATTCAGGGGCAATCGTACCATCTGATCCAGACCAAGTCAAGGATCAAACCGCCGACACTCTCGCCGCCCGCGATGACGCGCCCCTCCCGATCGGCTCGGCACGGGATCAGGTATTCGACTACAGGACTTCACGGTCGATTGTCAAGGGTCTGCGTGATCAAGCCCGGAACACCTCCGACAAAGTCGTTGCCACAGCCCTGCGCGCTTATGCACGCGAAATGACCAAGGAAACGGAGGAAGCACGGAAGGAATACATAGCACTCAGGGGCCAGCAATCGGCAAAGGCCAAGGCCGCGAAGGTTGGTTACAAGGAGGGTCTGGAAGTTGGTCGCCGGAAACTCCGTGAGAAACTCGCGAAGATCGACGCTCGCTCCGAGAAGGAGAAGGTACGGAACCTGCGGATCAAACTGAAGGCCGAGGAACGCGCCGCGAGTGGGGCGGTCAAGGAACTGAAGGGTGAACTTCGGGAGGTAAGGAGAGCGGTCATGGCGGCTCAGGCCGTGTTGCCGAGCAAGTTGCGTGGCCGCTTCATGGGACGCGCTCTCGCCGCGCAGACACTCGCTGATGTCAGCAAGATTGCACATGAGGTTGTGGCGGTGTCCGCACAGTTTGAGGCTGCCGCCACCAGAGTGGACATCAAGAATATCCGCAAGCGTTTCAACAAGCGGGGAATGAGAAACACAGCAAGAGCCGAGGTCAAGCGAAACCTCGATCTTGCGGAGGGGCTGCTCACCGGGAGCAACAACCGGGTCATCAACCTCGACTCAGTGACTGAGACACTTGATCGTCTCAGCCGCGCCCGCGATCTGCTTGAGATCGCGATCGATGTGTACCAGCAGGATCGGCTCTCTTGGAAAGAGGCTGTTGCCCAGAGGCGAGAGCGACTACAGGCGGACAAGGAAGAAGAAGCCGCGAACATCCGTGCCACGGATGCGAACTGGGCTACGCAGCAGTCTCACGGTCTTCAGGGTAGCCGCACTGATACTGCTGCCACCAAGCCGGGGATTATCAGTGAGAAGTTTCAGGAATCACAAGACGCGGACGGGATCTTTGAAACCATCGCGGGCAAAGATTCTGTTCTCAGGAGAGCGTGGAATAAAATCCGTGCCGCGAAGAGTCGGATGTGGCTGGATCAACGATCTATAGATGAGAAGGTTGGGGAGGCTCTGGAGCGAGCAGGGTACTCCTCTAAGGAAGACTTCCTCGCAAAGACCACGGACATGTACGGTGAAACTGCGGCGGCGACACTCACAGTGACACTCGGTGGCAAACAGATGACAATCAAGTTGTCCGAGGCTCTGTCGATCGCCGCGATGGATGATGAAACAGTTTCCACACTGCCCCGTGACCAAGCCGCGATCCTTGAGGATGGTGATGGGCCGGGGATCGTGTTCCGATCAATAGCCAACCGGAAAAAAATACAAGCCTCACAAGATGAGGTCGAGGCCGTCAGGGAGATGGTCGGCCCCAAGCACATGCAACTTATCCAAGACCTCAAGAACATCTTGGAGGAGGATATTCGCGATCGCGCGTTTGATGTGCATCACGAACAGCACGGGAAGATGCCGCCGGTGGTGGAGAACTATTGGCCCCGCGCTCGTCGCCGCGCCGAACTCGGAACGGATCTCACGGGGCAAAGTTCAACTGCTATTGACCCGCTCACGCCACCATCTCTAAATGAGGCGGGTACCGCCACGCTCGACAACGCTGGATTCCTCCAGAAGCGGACGGGCGGCGGTGCTGCGATTGTGATCGCGAACCTGTTCAGTGTGTTTGACCACCACGTTTCAGAATCACTTTCTGTCATTCACCTGAGTAGACCACTGCGAGAGTTTGATGCGTTGCTTCGCGATGAGGATATTTCGTCCGCCATAAGCGAGAAGATGGGCGACAACTCCATCGATCGAATACGCGACATGCTCAAATACGGGGTTGGACTGACCGGAACCCAGTCTGATTCTAGTTGGTTGAATCGTATTCAAAGCAACGTCGCCGGAGCCTATCTCGTTGCTAGTGTGGAAACGTGGGTCCGCATGTTCGGCGGGGCGTTCCGACTGATGTCGGAGATGCCAATGCTCTCATGGACTCAGGGGTTCGCGGATGTCAGAAATCTCACTCCGGGTATGAGGGGCGAGATGATTCGCAGAGTCGAGGAGCAGAGTGGTTACTTCAACGAGCGGCACAGGCGATCCCAGATTGGAAGGTACTCAAACCTTCTGCGAGACACAGGAAGCCACCGCAAACTTCTCACAACGCTCACTTCGTTCGCTCGGTCGATGAAGAAGATTGGTCAGGATGACGCAGCCTCTGCTGTGGATAAGGTGGTTGATTCGATCAAGGCCAGTGGTCAACTTGGCCTCGGCCTGCTCTCGGTAGTCCGTGGTCTTGATCATGTTCTCCGGGGGATCGATAGACAGATCATGTTGATCGCGGTTCGCGGCCACATGGCCGAGGGGCTGACGTTTGAGCAGGCCGTTGACCGTGCGGCGATGACGTTCCGCCGGACCCAGAACACATCTGACGCGATGGATGACACCATGTACGCCGCGAGGGTCAAGGGACGGAACAGCGCGTTCCGCGCCCTGTTGATGTTCTCCAGCGATCCACTGAAGGCGTACAATCAATTGAGACACGCCGCAAGGGACTTCTGGGTTGACCCCGCACGCGCGGGCAGGACGGCTGTGGCGATTACGCTGAACTCTGGGCTGTCCTCCGGTGTGGGACTTGCCACCACCGCCGGGTTGTTCTCACTATTCGATGATGATGATGAGTGGAACAAGGTTGACCGCGAAATTCAGCGGCAGATGGCGATTGACCACAGTCTTCACAAGGCGAAGCGGCGGGCTTTGGAGGATGTTGTCGCACAAAGCACTGGCGTGTGGGGTTGGTTTGTCTCTTCCGCGTTCTACTCTGTGGATCAGATCATCCAAGGTGGGTATCAGAGCGGTGACCCGGTCGAAATTGCCGCGTTGTCCGAGTTGTCGGAAATGATTGAGAACACGGCCTCGCTTGGCAAAAAAATCCGCCCCGAGTCGTGGGGTGGTCCCGAGCGTGACGATGAGTGGTCAGGCAAGACACTCGATAGTGCTATTCGGGTTCTCAACGATGTCGCGACACTCACTGGCGTACCCACCGAAGCACCGAGCCGGTATGCCCGAAAGGTTCGCAAGATCGCCGCTGGCCCGGACATCGAGAAAGTTCTCACGGAACTTCGTCGCCGCAAGCGGGAGGCGGAACCGATGACCAAGGCCGAGGAGAGAAGGTTACTCATGCTTGAGGGTCAGAAGGACACAAATGCCAAATTGAAACGCAAGGGGTATGCACCCCCACCTTTACGGTGAACGCAAGGATGCAGCAACGTGAGAGAACAATTGCACAGGTCGGTGATGTGCGAGTGGATCGATTCATGTGAGCCGGGGGACAACGCCGATGTGCTGGCGGAAGAGTTTCCAGAGCCACAGGTAATCACATCGCTTGGTTGGTTGGCTCGCAGCGAGCCGGACTACATTGTGGTTTGCGGCGCGAGCAAACGCGACTGCAATGTTGGAACAACCTACGACTACGTCATATCGATTCCACGGTGTTCGATTATCCGGTTGGAGGATATGGTGGTGAAGGGGGTTGAGTGATGGTCCCGTTCACAATTGAAGCAACGAGCAACAACGTACACACGGTGAGATTCTCATTGGAGAACTCAGGGGACGAGCAGTGGTTCCTGCTCTCGTCGGATCGCCATCACGACAACGCGCACACTAGCCACTCGCTTGAGAAAAAGCATCTCGATCAAGCGGTAGATCGGAACGCTGGAATCATCGATGTGGGTGACATGCACTGCGCCATGCAGGGAAAATGGGACAAGCGGGCGGATCGTTCTGCGCTCCGGCCCGAGTACCAGCAGGGTGAGTACCTCGACTGTCTCGTCCGTTATGCCGCTGAGTTCTACGCTCCATACTCTGAGAACTTCATCATCATCGGAAGGGGCAACCACGAGACTGCGATCACGAAACGGCACGAGACTGATCTCACGGAACGTACTGTCGAGTTGATGTCGCACATCTCAGGAAAGAAGGTTCACGCTGGTGGGTATGGTGGTTGGGTGCGGCTCATTGCTGAGTTGGGTAATAACGGTCACCGGCGGCAACTCCAGTGCAAATACTTTCACGGTAGCGGCGGTGGGGGACCAGTCACTCGCGGCGTGATACAGACGAATCGCATGGCCGTGTTCTTGCCAGATGCGGATCTTGTGATCACAGGCCACACGCACGACCACTGGATTGTTCCGATCGCCCGCGAGCGGATCGCGAAGAACGGGAAAGTGTTCATTGACGAGCAGACCCACGTCCGGTGCGGTACTTACAAGGAAGAGTATGGCGATGGCAGCGGCGGCTGGCATGTCGAACGTGGCGGCCCGCCCAAGCCCGTGGGAGCCTGTTGGCTCCGCGTCTGGCACGGCGGTGGTCGCCCCACAACCCTGAATTGTGAGGTCATCAGGGCGCAATAATGGGTCATCACTTGCCTCCCTTCGCGGAGTGTTCGGCGAGCCAGTCCTGCAACTCACGCACTGGGTACAGGACGGCCTTTCCGAGCCGGAAGTGGGGGATGCCGCTTGTTCTGTCGGCAGTGAGTTCCCAGAGTTTCCGAGTGCCAATGCCGAGGGCTTTGGCGGCATGCTTTGGCCTGAGGGCAAGTGAGGGCTGCTCCGCAGGGGTTTCGCCGCAACTGGTTGCGGCCCGATCATCGGTGGGGTTCTTCATACCCCTACGCAGTCTCGTCAGTGACGGCGCAGTGACGGCGGGCCGGTGGAAGGGGAATCAGTGCGCACTGCCACGCAAAGCGATACATTTTCTTGCAAGAATTCTGCTCATCGTCACTGACGGCGGCGTAATGGGGCGTAACAGAAGCCCTATCAGTGGGTTACATACACACGCTGAATTATCAAACACGCTAGTGTTCGCTTGTGCAATTGGTCGATAGAAGATACCATGGGGGCAATGAAAGGAGATTGCCAATGGCATCTGCACGACGCGATCAAGCATTTATTGCCGTTTCTTCACAGACGAAACAGTTGATTGACGCGATCGCAAAGCACGAGGATCGAACCCGGACTGCCGTGGTCACACGCCAAGTTGTGAGATACGCACGGGAGCAGGTCGATTCAAACCCTGAACTGAAACCCTTTATCCCCAAATGAGAGGATCATCAATGGAGAAGATGAACATATCGAATGTTTCGACACCGTTCACCCCCGTCTCGCACTCAGCGACATGGGAAGACCTCGGCCCTACTGGAATTATTTTGGATATGGATGAGTCGCGATACCACGCCCAGCGTGGTGTCTGTTCATCCAGCCAACTCAAAGTGCTTGACCGTGGAACTGCGAGGCACTTGAAACACCAGTTGGATTTCAAGAAGGACACCACGGCGTTCCGCGTCGGACGCGCGCTTCACTGCGGTGTGTTGGAACCGGGTTTATACGGTGATCTTTACGCCACCGCTCCGCAGGTTGATAAGCGTACCAAGGCTGGAAAGGAAGAGTACGCTGCGTTTGAAACGTCTGTTGGAGAGCGGACCATTCTGAAAAAAGAAGAGGGTGAACAGGTTGCTGACATGATCGCGGCGATCCAAGCACACCCAGCAGCATCGGAACTTCTGGAGTTTTGCCCTATCCGCGAAGCAACGCTTCTCGCTACGCTTCATGGTGTTCCCTGCAAATCTAGGATCGACGCGATGTCGAATGACTGCGGCTATCCGTCGCTCGGTGATGCCGTGTTTTGTGATCTCAAATCTACGAAGAACCACGCGAGCCGCCGGGAGGTGGAACAGGATGTGTGGCGATACGGCTACGGATTGCAGATGTGCATGTACCGCGAGATGATGCGAGAGAATGGCGTGGATGTCGCCCGTGTCTCGTTCATTGTTGTCGAGAAGTCACCGCCTCACGGCGTGTGTGTGTTCGACGTTGATGAGGAGGTACTTGATGCTCACCGACCCCTACTTGAGCGTTTGCTTGACGAGTGGAAAATGACGATCGGCAGGGGCAAGTTCCCGTGCTGGTCAGAGAAGCCGGTCCCGATCGGTGTTCCCGAGTGGGCAAGGCGTGAACTGGAAACCGAAGGCAATCAGCGGCTCGTTCGGGATATTCTCGGTGGATCAACGATTGCCGACGCGCTGAATAAACATGTTGATGATACGTATACAACGGTGCAATCCGATTGTCTTCGTCAGTCAAACCAGACGATCTTCAGAAAGGATTGATCAGAATGAATACAAAACCAACACCAATTCTCCAAGACATCAAGGGGAAGCCCTACGAAACGGTTGCGAGCAGAACCAAGCGGTTCAGGCACGACCATGAGGATGGGAGCATCCGAACCATGATCACGGTTCTCGATGAGGTTCGGGTGTGCTGCTCCTGCGAGGTGAGGAACGGCGACGGTAAGGTTCTTGGAGAGGACGTTGCCGAGGAGATTTTCGGTAGCAACTACATCAACGAAACCTCTGCTGTGGAGAACTGCTCTACCTCGGCGAGGGGCCGCGCTCTCGACGCTGCTGGGTACAACGCATCGAACGAGGTCGCATCCTATGACGAGGTAGAGCAGGCGATCAGCCGCCGATCTGGTTCTTCCACCACAGCCCCTCAGGCGGCCCGTGCTGCGTCTGGATCTTCGACCCCCGTCACCCCCCCTGCTGCAAAGCCCAAGCCCAGAGCGGCTGCTCCTGCCCCTGAGCCGGATGTGAAGGCAGTAGCCCGTGGTGATTCGTCAACCATCCTCATTCCAAAGTATATGGATGAGGGAGCCAAGAAGAATGGCGATCCCATGTGGACCGTCGAGGACGCTTTTGGGAGAAAGTTCAGGGTCTGGACAAAGGAAATCGCAGATGTGATTGAAGCCAGTATGGGTGAAGAGATCACCGTATGCCTTGGCCGTCAGGAAGGAAATTTCCCACAACCAATCAAGGAAGTGACCAACTCCCCCGCCCACAACATTCCGTTCTAATCCAAATTGGGTAGCCGGATGGCCTCCGGCGAACGGCGTGGATTGGGGCGCGGTACACCAGCCCCGTGGTCCCAATCCGCCCGGCCCATCCACGCTCAACCCGAGGCCCCTGTCTAGGCGGACGAACACAGCCGGGGGGCCGAGGGTTGGGCAACAGAGAACTGACCATGGACCCTGCAATAATCGATTTCGCACTCTGGAATGCCACCGTCCACAGCCCGCAGGACCGCCTCATCCTGCTCGCTGTTGGGCGGTGGCGCAGGGTCTGGAAGGAGGTCACCCCCTCCGTCCAGTACATCGCGACGAGCGTGGGGATCTCCCGGCGGACGGCTGTGGCTGTTCTCAAGCGACTCTGTGATGAGGGGATGATCTCGATCGTCAAGAGGCAAGGCCCAGATGGGGGGAGGCGGACGAACAGGTACGACATCATCCCGCAGGGGTGCATCGATAGGATACCGGAGGAAAAAAGGGCGATTCTGAGCAAACTCATGGGGTCCACCCCCCCTGCACAGAATGTAGCCCCCCCCCATGCAGATTCTGCACCCAAAACCAAGACAAGAGAGAACAAGAAGCAAGAACAGTTGCTCAATGAGATTTATAAGGCGTATCCGAGGCAAATAGCACGGGGACGGGCAGTCGAGAAGATCGCGGTAGCGTTGGGGAATATCGCGGAATCGGGGAAGACTCCAGACGAGGCAGCCGCGTGGCTGCTTGCCAAGACCAAGGAGTTCGCGGCATCACCGATGGGAAAGTGTGGTGTATACACCCCATACCCCAGCACATGGTTTCACCAGCAGAGGTATAACGATGACACATCTGAATGGCAGCACGGCGATGCCGATAGCAAACCTGATCGACCAGACGAAACGGCGTGGGGCGAAGCCGATGAGCAGTTCAGTGGCATCAAGATCGACTGAACCCCCAGAGAACGATATCGTCTTCTTCGCGAGGTTGCGCCGGGCTGGGGTTGGTCTTCGCCACGCCGAGTTTGTGATGGAGCAGTTCACCAAAGAAGAGCAACGGGACACCAAGACCAACTGGTGGAGCGTGTTCCAATCAGAAAAGAACCGGCTCGACACGGGCATGCTCGACATCTTCCTTGGCCCACGCGGTCGCGGCAAGACCACGATGGCCTCGATGCTCGTCGGGTGCGAGTGCTGGCGAAACTCCGAACCCGTGTACGCCACGGCTATGGAACTCGCCGCCGACATACGCAAGTCGTTTGGTCACGCGACTGTTGAGGATCGTACCGATCGTCGCCGCAGGTTTGAGCGGTGCAGCCTGCTCGTCATCGATGAGTTCCACAGGGCCGACAAGACCGACTGGTCAGAGCGATTGATGGAATCGCTGCTTGATTACCGATACCGTTTCAAGCGAGATACAATCATCATCGGAAACGACTCGCCAGAGGATTTCGTCAATCACTGCGGATCATCGGTCGCTTCCAGAATCAAAGAGTGTGGGAAGATCGTAGTTCTAGACGGCGAAGACTTCAGGCTCAGAGGAGACACGCATGAATGAATGCGAGAAACAACTAACGATCTGCATCGACAAACACATTGCATCGCTCGATCGGGAGTCCCGTCACGCGGCAGCAGCAGCCGCGCTCGATGAGGGTGTGGTGTTCTGCACTGAGAAGATCGAGCGGACGCTTCACCGCCACAAGCCCCACAACACCGGCAGCCTGCTCAACGCGATCCGAAGGATCTACACGATCCTGAGCCGGGCGCACGATGAGGCTGCTGAGATCAAATCAGAACCATCGACCGATGAGATCCCTCTGGTCCGTCTGGGACCGGGCGGCGACTTCATCATCGACATCATGGAGTCTGACGTATGAGCATTCAAGAGAAATGATGCAAGCACCAGTCCGCGAGCCTGATGCGGAGTGTAAATTGCGGTTGCCAACAGGGGCTGCGTTGAACTCCCGAATCCACTGGGGCAAACGCGCCTCGCAGACCAAGCGTGATCGGGAGTATGCCGCGCTTGCTGGTGGCTTGATCGAAGCAAAGAATCTCACCAAGGCCGTGGTGCAGATCACATGGCACGGGCGTGGCCGCCTGCCCGACCTCGACAACATCACAGGCAGGTGCAAAGCGTACATCGATGGACTGTCCGACTCGCCGGGCTGGTGGAAGGACGATTCCGACATCGTCTGGCTCGCCACTGAGCGTCAGCGGATTGCCAAGGGCGAGGAGCCGCATGTGTATATCCGGGCGTGGGAGGCTGAAGCATGATCGCCAGACTGCTGATCGATATCAGGTTCCAAATCATCGTGGGGTACTCACCGATCCTGTACGCGATAGCATGAAAACGCAAACAGCCCCCCGCCGTGAAGCGAGGGGCTGTGGGCTACTAGTACCGACTTACGTTCAGGCCAAGCACGCGGAACACGACCGCGAGATACTTTGATCCGATGTCTTGGTCGCCGCGAAGCCAGTGGTAGACGTTGTGGACGCTGCAGCCACCCGGCTGGGCAGCGACCCGCTTTGCCAGCCAAGTCCGCGAGAGGTCGCGGCTTGCGAGTTCGGCAAGGACGATGTGGCGGAACTCATGCCCCGGTGCGTTTGGGTCAGGAAGTACAGGCATTGTGCCTCCAATCTCCCCGGATTGTGGTAGAGTGGGATGCGTGCCGCTGTGGTAGGTGGCTGGTGGCCCCGGCGGAGACATCCCTCAGGGCCACCCCACCTCTACCACATAGTTCTGGGGTCATCATCAGTGCGGACACAGGCGCAGTCTGGGCAAGGCCCGGCTTCGTCGCCGCAGCCCGGACACGGGTCAACGGCTTCCGGCTTGCTGGATTCGCGCATCGCCTGCACTTGTTGCTGCACGGCTTCAACTGCGGATTTCAAATCAAACTTATATTTCACGAGTCACCTCTGTTTTCTGTTCTTCAAGATCCATTGCATACGATTTGTGTAGTTCGTCCTCGTCATACACTTGGATTCCCCCCTTCACGATTCCTTCTTTTTCTATCGGCCCGAGGTTATCGATCAAGTATGTGATCCAGAAGTGGACCGCATCGGCATCAATTATCTGCCGGGCGAGCCAATCAATACACACATGGTCGGGGATACCCTTTGTGAAGTTGCACCTGTTCCAGCGGTTGCGCTCACTAATACGCAAACGTGCTTTAGTCATAACAATTCTCCTTGCCGCTATGCGCGGCTGTTGTGTTGAAACCACCCACGAGCGTTTCCGCTGGCGGGTGGGGGGGTCATTCAGTCGCCTTGGCGATGGCTGCCATGGCGTTTGCCCAACATTCAGGATCGGTATCGTATGGGTCGAAGACGAGTGTCTGAAGCGCGGTGAGCAACGCAGGTGCAGAAGCGATCAGCCGAGCGTTCGCTTCTGCTTCTTCGACACTCATAAGTGCAGGGGCGTTGGTTGCCGTGATGCCCTGTTCGCTACTTATCGCCGCTTGCCGATCCCCACCAATGCGGAAGGTGACGCGGGACGGCGTGCTGTCGATGTCTTTCTCGACAGTCCAAGGTCCGGGTGTGTGTGCTGTGGTCATAACAATTCTCCTTGCCGCTGCGCGGCTGCTTGGTTGAAACCACCCGCGAGCGTTTCCGCTAGCGGGTGGGGGGGGGTCAGACTGAGAGAACCAATTGCCACAAGTCGTAGTCCGCATCGGCAGCAGCGGCGTAGACTTCGCGTCGAGTCTCTTTCAATGATTTGAATGAGTGGATGCGACAGTCGGAATGTTTGAATTCAAACAAGACCACCCAGCGGTGGCTGGTGTCCAGTCCCTCAACCCAGTCACCACCCTCCTTCTTGCGGTCGATGACAACGATGTGACCTCCGCCGCCTGTGTTGTGCCTGATCTTTCGTTCAAACACATACCCAGCGTAGTCGTTGTGTGGTTTTCGTGGTGTTCCCATTGTCGTTCTCGCTCTCTGCCCTATTGGGCTGCTGTGGTTGAAACCACTCGCGAGCGTTTCCGCTGGCGGGTGGGGGTGGGATGGTCAGCCTCGCCAAGCCGGGGGACAGCCATCGTCATTCGCCGCGAGTGACGGGTGGCCCTCATCCACGACGTACATGTGGAGGCGGTCCCCACGCTTGAGTTTATAGGTATCGGGATTGAAGTTGGTGGTCACGTTCACCATGTCGGTTCGTGCCTTCACCCACTTCAACACCGCGCCAAGGTCTTGTGACCGGCAGCACCAAACGGCGTAGGACGTTCCTCCCTCAGCACCGCCCCATCCAGACATGAAGGTATCACGCCCTTTGACGAAGCAGGTATGAGTGAGCCATTCGGTGGCGGTTCGATCATCTTGTATGCGGTGCATTGTCTTCGCGGTCATGTCGATGCTCCTTGCCGCTGTGCGGCTGTTGTGTTGAAACCGCCCACGAGCCTTTCGGCTGGTGGGTGGGGGGTGGTCAGACACTGAAGGGCGATGGGTTGCCGTTGTCGCGGGCCTCCATGATTCGGTCACGGACAGGCTCAGGGTTCGCTCGTAGTGAGTTGTACTTCGCCTCGCTGATGAGACGGCAGGCGGCTGGGCCTTCCGCCTCGCCAATCGATTGAGCGATCAGCAATTCGATGTACTCGTCGGCATTGAGGCCAGCCCCCTCACCTTCTGGGTCGTTGCAGTGATGCTTTGAAACATGACTACCCTCGACCATGTCACAGTCGCGGGACCAGTGGTACAAGTAGAAGTGATCATCGTTCGCAGTGAGGTACAGACTGAGAAGTTCGGTCACGGACTCAGTGAGCGATTCAATCGCATGCTCTTGGATCTCTCGCGTTCGATTGCGGGAGATGTTTGTGGCTTTCTTGACATCGCCTTCACAATAGCCTTCCACTAGGTTGATGAAGTGGGATGCCTCGTTGCGGACGGCGTTTTCGCCAATGGTTTTCAGTACGGTAGGTTGGGACATGAACATGTTAGAACTCCTTGCCGCTGTGCGGCTGCTGTGATTGAAGCCACCCGATGGCCAGTAAGCCAAGGGGTGGTGGTGGTCAGAACGTCAGCAAGTCCCGCATACGCTTCGGCAGTGGTTCGCCGCGCTTACGCTTGGGCTTGGGCTTGGGCTTGGGCTTGGTGGGCTTGGTGGGCTTGGCTTTGGTTCTATGGTTTTTCATGTCAATTCTCCTTGCCGCTGTGCGGACGCTGTGTTGAATCCGCCCCAGTACCTTTCGGTAGTGGAGCGGTGGAGATCAACCTCGATCATCCCCGCGGATGTGGTTCTGGTTCTCATACTCCCCGGCTGGCCCGTCCTCTATCGCCGCTTCAAGCCTCATTTCTTTGTCATCCCTGAACACGCTCTCGGCAACTTCCCAAGCCTCCTGTTCTGTGCAAGGCCCGCTGAGTTCGAACTCCTCAGTGGGGACGAATGAACCATCCCCATCAAACCAGCCCGTTTGGAATGTAGCGCTCCCATCCCAACTGACGTAGCGGTTCTCATTGTGGGGCATCTGAAAGTAGGTCGGTATGGCCATGGGTTCATCCTCAAGTATTCGCCCGCACAATTACGGGCGTTTGAAACCGCCCCAGTACCTTTCAGTAGTGGAGCGGTGGGGATCAGGCGTTGTAGGGGTCCGTCGTGTGGATAACGTCTTGTCGGTCGAGCCATCCGTGACGATGCACGGCGGCAACGCCCTCGCTGGCGTTGCTCCACCAAACGTATAGATATTCTCGCCCGTCGCGGGCTTTAGTCCAAGTTTCCGTTTTGCCACACGCAGGGATCCACAGTTGGTTGTTCGCTTTGATAGTCATTGGTTTGCCTTAGTTCAGCCGCCATGATTGACGGTCTGTGAGTGAAACCACTCGCGAGCCTTTCGGCTGGCGGGTGGGGGTGGTCAGTCAGCGAGCGTGATGCCTGCGTAGAAGTTGATCCCGCAGCCCCTGCAACGGAAGTGCGTCTTATCGCCAAGCGTGCCAAGGCGGATGCCAGAACAGAGACAGACGGGACAGACGGTGCAACCCTCAAGAGAGTCCTCCTCATCCTCTACTTGCTCCCGGTACATATCCGGCCCGCCTTCGGTGATGAAGTGCAACGCATCCTCCATAGAGGATCGCCGCCAGTCAGCGCACCCTTTCATCCATTCAAAGTACCGACTACGGAATCCGTCTTCGCCGCCGAAGACTTTGCCCGCTGGCGCGAATATCTCAAGGGTGCATTCATCGACCTTCTCGACGATGATGCCGAACGGTTTGGCTGCCGCTCGCAGCGTTGCGATTGTAATCCGCGCCATGATTCATCCTCTCAGTTCAGCCGCCATGATTGACGGTCTGGAAAGCCTGTGGTTAGGTTTCCCCAGCCACAGGTGATTGTGTTCGGTCAGGTGTGCGAGTAGATCGGGTCAGTCCCGTCAGGCTCGCGTCTCTTTGGTTTCCAAGGATCACTGTGTAGCAAACTACAGTATGACCCATCGGTATGTCAAGTGAATCTCTTGAGAAAATAGCCCGATTTTGTCAACTGGTTCTGGAATCGCGCCGAAACCCTGCTACAGAGATCCGTATGACCGATGTAAGATCGAACAAAAGAAAAAAAACCGGCGCGCAGAGCGGCAAAGAAGCGAAAATCGCCGCTGAACAGCGCAAAGCGATGAAAGAGCAACTAAAGCAAGACTGGCTCAATGCTTATGTTGATGTGGGTTGGCGAAAAGCCTGCTCAAATGTTGGTGTTTCGATGGCTCTTCCAACGTACTGGAGACTGCACGATGAGCAGTTCGCCGAGGACTTCGCTGTTTGCAAGGCGTATCAGGCTGATCGCTTGGAAGCGGTGCTTGATGCGACCGCGTGCGGTGAGAATGACTTGACTTCGCCGCAGGCGCAGTTGCTCAAGTTCAGGCTGCAAGCACTGCGGCCCGACGAATACCGCGATCGCGTGAGTGTCGAGCAGTCCGGACCCGGCGGTGGGCCGATCAAGATCGAATCCGGTGAAGCAGGACGCGGGATGGAACTTCTGGACCGATGGATTGAAACTGACTGACGAAGACAAGCGGCTCGCTTCGGCGCGTCGGAACGTGCTGCTCGCAGGCGGCAGTGAACAAGCCGACCTGATCGCTGTGTTCCGCGCCGACCCGGTGATGTTCATGCGGTTCTGCTGCTGGACGTTCCATGTTCGCGATGTTGATGAGCATGGAATCGAGCATCCCACGACTCGCCCCGATGTACCGTTCAATCCTTGGCCCATACAGGCCGCAGCAGCCCGCACGATCGCGGCTGCCGCTGACGGCGGTCACGATGTCATCCTCCGCAAGAGCCGTGACATGGGGGCCTCGTGGCTCCTGTGTGCAATGGCCGTATGGGGCTGGCTCCTGCACGACTGGCAGGTCATGCTGGTGAGCCGAGTAGAGGACTTGGTTGATCGCACAGGCGATCCCGATTGCCTCTTCTGGAAGATCGATTACTTGATTGAGGCACTTCCGTCGTGGCTACTCCCCGCCCCGGCTGCGGAGTTCGTCAAGGGCAGCGGCAGGTTCCGCCGCCACCTGATGCTCCAGCACCCGGCCAGCAGCGCGACGATTAGTGGGCAAGCAGCGACCGCGCACATTGGACGCGGTGGGCGACGGAACCTCGTCGTGTTCGATGAGTTCGCTGCACTTGAGAACGCCGAGGCTGCGTGGCGATCGGCTGCCGACTGCACATCCTGTCGGGTTGCCGTCAGCACGCCGGTCGGGCCGGGAACGCACTACGCTACGCTCGTGGCACAGGGCCGGGCAACAGGCACGCCGACGCTTATCGAGATGCTGTACACGGATCACCCAGAGAAGTCACGCGGGGCCATGGAACGCCTTGACACTGACGGCGCGATCACCGGGGTCGCAGGGAGCGAGTACACATGGACTCCGTGGCTTGCAGAACAGGTCACACGCCGTGACCGCGTTGACCTTGCGATCAACGTCTTCGCTGAGGAAGCAGCAGGCGGCGAGCGATTCTTCGCAGCCCGTGACATCGAGCGGCAACGCGGCAACGTCCGGCAGCCCCGGCGATGCATCTACGACGGCGGCGAACTAGTGGACAGTCCAAGTGGCCCTTGGCGCGTGTGGGAAGACCCGGACCCAGCGGCTGAGTACGTGTGCGGCGTTGACCCAGCGTACGGCACGGGCGCAGCCAACTCAGCGGCGTGCATCCTGAACGTCAGGGACATGAGCGTTGCGGCAGAGTTCGCTGACCCGTTCATCGGTGGACACGACCTCGCATCGGAACTGGTGCGGATGATCAAGCATGTATTCAAGGGGCGGCGGCAGACGCTGCTGGGCTGGGAGCGGAATGGCCCCGGCGCATCCCTGCAACACGACGTGGACCGCACGGGCTGGACCGCTGTGTTCAAAGAGCGGATCGTCGGCACTATCGACGAGAAGCGAACCAAGCGGGTCGGCTGGACATCGACAAGGCACACCAAACGCGCCCTGCTTGGTCGGCTATCGACCGTACTGAGTCGAGGTGAGATCGTGCTGTACGGCGAGGAAGTTCTGACTGAACTGGGCGACTACATCTTGTACGACACAGGCGGACTTGGCCCCGGTCGGCTCCGCAGCGAAACAAGCGGTGCGAGGGAGGCACACGGCGACCGTGTGATCGCCTTGGCACTTGCACTACTGCTCGCTGAAGACGGCGGGCTTGGACCCGAACCAACAGAGCGGCTCCCGGACTTCAGTCTCGGCGCGGTTCTGAACCACGAGGAGGTTCTCAATGGCTAGTGGATATGACAAGTTCTTGACAGACACCAGCGGCATGGGGCCAGTCCCCGCTGCCCAACCAAGAGCAAACCGCACAAGGGGCCGATCTGGGTGGACATCACGGGCGAAGCGGGCGGGCAACGCGGTGAAATCGCCACGAGGCCGAAACAAGCCGAATCATCATCGCAGCCAAGTCCCCGCGCCACCGGGCCGTTGATGACATGACTGAGTCTTCTGGCATCGGTGACACGCTGGCAAAGGCGATCAAGGCCGCAACAGCGGGCAAGGTCAAGCCATGCGAAGGTTGCAAGAAACGCCAAGAGGCATTGAACCGCATGGTTCCGTACAAGCGAAAGCGCAAGTGCAAGTCGTGCGATAAGGCGAAGCAGAACGATGATTGAGTTCGATCTAACACGTTGGCAAGAGGAGTTAGAGGTTGCGGAGGCGTTCCGCGACCAGCACCTATCCTCGTGGTCTGACTTGATTGGCAGGCTTACCGGACCCGATTACCGTGGCGACACTGCTGGCCCCGGCGACCCGGAGAATTTTGTCCACCAGTACATCGCTCTGATTCTTCCCCGCATTGTCTACGACAATCCGAAGGTATCGATCACAAGCCGAACACCGCTCTCACAGGTTGCACTCACGCCCAAGATGGAGGCGGCTTGCAACTCGTGGGTGCGGTTGACGGATCTGCGGACTACGCTCTCCCGCATCGCAACGGACATGCTTCTGGGGTTCGGTGTTGGCATGATCGCCAACGAGCCAAGACGCAGCATGCGGACCATCGACGGCAACGAGCCATGGCTCCCCCGGCTGTACCGTCTGGACCCGCACGACTTCATCATCGACCCGCAGGCGACTCACGCCGAGGAAGCGAGGTACATGGCTCACACGTACCGGATCGACCACGATGACCTGATCGCGAAAGCAGAGGTCGAGGACGGGTGGGACTTGGATCTGGTCGAGTCCATTGGCAGCAGCAACGATGACAGCAAGCGAGACATGCTCGCGGGCCGGGAAGGGCCAGACCGCAGGCAGGTGACGGTGTACGAGATTTGGGTGCCTGAGATCGACACTGAGGCAGAGGTGATGGACTTCCTCAACGACACCAACATGCACAGCGGCAGCATCATCACGGTGATCAAGGGCCAAGCGAGCAGCGAGACAACGGCCTCATACGGCTTCGCTCGCGAACCCCGACCGTACTACGGGAGCCACCGTGGCCCATACGTGATTTTCGGGTGCTACAACGTGCCGGATGATCCGTACCCGCTTAGCCCAGTGGTGTCACTGCTGCCCCAGATTGCAGACCTGAACGATCACCTGCGGAGCATGACACACTCCGCATCTTGCTACAAGAACATCATCGCCACGGACAGCCGCAACCAGAAACTCGCCAACGACATTCGCGACCGGGAAGATTTGACTGTTGTCCTTGTGGACGGTCTGGACCCATCTCAGATCGTCCCGATTGAAGTCGGCGGGATCACCGCCCAGCAGGTGACGTATGCGGGCCTGACCCAAGACCGACTGGATCGCGTCTCTGGCATCCACGATGCAATGCGTGGGAACGTGACCGGCACTGCCACGGCCACCGAGGTGGCTATCGCTGAGTCAGCGGCGGGCCTCCGAATCGCCCACCTCAAGCGAGAGTTTGCCGACGCAGCCTCCCGCGTGGTGTCTGCAGCCATGTGGTACATGTTCCACGATGGCCGGGTGTCCTTCGCGATCGGGGACGAAGCCATGGCCCTCGCGTTCAGCCCGGACGGCGTGTTCGTCGGCGGAACGGGTGTTGGGCTGTTTGAGGATCTCGTTGTGTCGATCGACGCGATGTCGATGGAGAGAGTGAGTGAGGTACAGCAACAACGAAGGGGGGGAGAGTTGTTACAGGTGATTGGCACACTCGCCCAGCAGATGGTCGTTTCACCGTGGGTTGACTGGAAACGTGTTCTGTCAACGGTCGGTGATTCGATCAACGTGCCAGAACTTGGCACGATCCTCGATCCCAAGAGACTACAGGAGGCGGTCCAGCAGATGCAGCAGCAGCAGCAGCAGCCCAAAGCCCAAAACCAGAGCAACGGGAGGAAGCACAATGCCACTGTACCTGTTTGAGGATGTAACGACCGAGGAACGTGTCCGGCTCCCCTACGCCATGGTAGATGCACCGTCGATCGGAAGCGTCGTTTCGACGGAAGACCGGAAGTTCCGCCGCCTGCCCGAGACTGACATGCAGATCGATGTGGGCGCAATTCGCTGGAAGTACCCGTATGTGTCGCAGTCACTGCCCCGCAACCTTGAGGGCTGCGAGACAAACCGGCAAGGCAAACCAATTATTCAATCCCGTTCTCACGAGGCGAACGTCGCCGCGAAGCACGGGTACAAGCGTGACTATTGAGGAGTATGGACATGTCCGATGATATGAACCCAGAAGTAGAAGAGACACCCGAAGCGGTCGATGCAGCAGAACCAACTGAGGCACCGGCGGCTGAAAGCGTTCCGACTGATGAAGCGTTCCCGTCAACCGACGATGACGTGGTCGATGACGATGTGCTGAACGAGTTGATATCTGACGAGGAACCCACAGAGGAACCCGCAGAGGAACCCGAGATAGACACAACCTCAGAGACTGGCGACAGGTCGGCGTATGAGCAGATCCTTCGCCGTGACAACGTCCCACAGGAGGTCATCGAGTCTCTTGATCCCGCTACCGCCAAAGTCTGGGCCGAAAGGGCTGGCAAGAGGCAGGCAGATGTGGATCAATACGCGAACCGTTTGCGAGAGATGGAAGAGAGATTACAACCCGCCCAACAGGCGGAAGACGGGCAACCGGCTGTTGAAGCCGAGCCAATCCCCGATGCGTTGCGTGACATCATTGGTGATGATGCAGCAGAGACTGTTCAAACCATGATTTCCGAACGCGCTGCTGAAGCCACCAAACAGGCGGTCCAGCAGGTCACCCAGCAGCAACAGCACCGTGCCGTTGCTCAACATGTCGTGTCCCAGATACAAACGGCAGATCACCAGACCCGAACCCTGTACGGAGACAACGCTCCGTCAAAGGAAGCGGTCATCACTGAGATGTCTCGTTTGGGCCGCGCCCATCCCAAGTCATTTGACTCCGTTGGAACAATGCTGACGCAGGCTTACAAGAATCTAGCGGGTGATCCGCCGGTTCAACGTAGGCCCGCGAAACGTCAGCCCTCTGCCCCCAAGTCACAGCCACGAAGGCCCGCGAAGACACCTGAAAACGTCGAAGATGCGGCCCTTGATGTGCTGATGAGTGGTGGTTCCCAAGAGGACGTACAGCGGAGACTTAGAACATAACAAGGAGCCTGACCAATGTCTGGCAGTCCTATTACGGTCTTCAACGACTTTATGAACACGACCGGCCCGACGTACTTGTCGAATGCCGAGTCCGTGATCAACGAAGCCGTGAAGAACACCTATGCGTTCTCTCGCCTTCTCAAAGAGAAGGGGACTGAGCGTACTATTCAAGGCGGCACAGAAATCCGCGATGTCATCATGTTCGATGATGGCAACACATACGACCACTACCTCCCGAACGAGGCGTTCACATGGCAGAACGTGCAGGTAACTGACACGATCTCTGCCCCGTGGCGTTTCACGATCGACCACATGTCGTGGACCGATCAAGAGGTGGAACTCAACATCTCCGCCGGTTCGTCAAAGGAAGCGGCCAAGGTTCAGTACAAGAAACTCAAGCGGATCAAAGAGCAGCGTCTCTGGACTTCGATCACGAATGGGTTTGAGGCTGACCTGTGGCAAGGCACTGACGGCAACTACGCCCAAATGGAAGGGTCTGGCGGCAAGCGTCCATTCAGCCTCCCAGCGTTCATCACCGAGCATCTGCTTGGTGACACAGGCGGCGATGCGGTCACTGGCGAATTCGCCCAGCGTGGTTCGGAACCAACTGGCTGGGTCGATGTCATGGGCATCGACCCGTCAGAAGAAAACCGTTGGAGCAATCAGGTCGAGTTCTACGACCCCACGCTGCCCGATCCGAACGAGGCGCGTGACGATTATGAGTATGCCGACCACAACGCGGGTACGTGGTACAGCGGCGGGATCTTCCCGGCGTTTGACAACATGTTCCTCAAGTGCCAATTCGTGCCACCAAGCACGAAGCAGCAATACTTTGAGAACACGGTACTCAATCGCCAGATGATTCTGTGTTCACGCCTCGGCGCGACTCAGTACAAGCGTGCGCTCCGCGAGAGCAATGACCTTCTGGTATCACCATCGGACCCGGCGTACAACAACCCGACGTTCAGTGGCATCGAACTGATGTACTGCGCTCACCTTGATGACGCACAGTTGTTCCCGCTTGATGCTAATGGGCGGCAGCGGACCGAGCACGATGACGAAGCCACATGCGAGTCAGACACCGGAACGGAATTGACTGCGATCGATCCGGGTGCTAGGTACTACTGGATCAACGGATCGTACCTCACGCCGATCATCCACTCGCGTCGTTACTTTGCGAAGCATGATGTCATGCGTTCGCCCGCACAGCCGTTCACGCATATCCAACCCGTGGACTGCTGGTGGAACCTTTTCTGCAACTCTCGCCAGCGTCACGGAATCGTGGCACCGCTGGTCATGTGATACGAAGGAGACACAAACATGTCACTTGCACTTACTCAGCCCGGTGCTGGGCTAACATTCAACCCCGAAACCATAGAGGCTACGGCGGCGGCAACCATGGCTGTCGGAGAGGTGGTTCACATCACCGACTCCGGCCTGATCGCGACATCGCCAACCGAGGTCGTTGTCACCAAGCAGGTATCAGCCGCATCGTCCTGCGGTTTCTACGGGGTCGTGACCTCGGAGATCACGGCGACCAGTTCCGGCAGAATCGCGCTCTCTGGCATCCATGAATGCGCCCATCTGGGATCAGGATCGAACAACTGGGCTGCCGGTACACCTCTGACGGTGAACGCTGCTGGGCAACTTATCCCAGCCGTTGACAAACTGATCATCGTGGCATACGCCATGGAGGTTGTTGATGTCGATGTCGAAACAACCGGCACAGGCAAAGCCTTCATGGTTGGCGGACCTGCAATCACGACGGCATCCGTTACCTGATGTGATACGAAGGAGACATGAACATGTCACTTGCACTTACGCAGCCCCCCGGCGGGCTAACATTCAACCCCGAAACCATAGGGGCTACGGCGACTGAAACCATGGCTGTCGGAGAGGTGGTTCACATCACCGACGCTGGCCTGATCGCAATGTCGGCGATCAACGGAAATATTACCGAGGTCGCTGTCACCAAGATGGCAGCAGCCGCAGGGAAATGCGGTTTCTACGGGGTCGTGACCTCGGAGATCACGGCGACCAGTTCCGGCAGAATCTCGCTCTCTGGCATCAACGACTGCCGCCATCTTGGAGGCGGCTTAGCGGCTGATGCTTGGATTGTCGGGCTGCCTCTGACGGTGAACGCTTCTGGGCAACTTATCGGTGCCGTGGACAAGGCCATCATCGTGGCATACGCCATGGAGATGATCTTTCCCGCTTCCGCCGATGCCCCCACAGGCAAAGCCTTTATGGTTGGCGGACCTGCAATCAAGACGGCATCCATCTCCTGATTCTCTTCTCCCCTCTCGTAGAGGGGGGGCCTAACAGCCCCTCCTCTACTTCCCCACTTGGAGTCGGCGTATGAATCTCTTACAAGCCAAGTCACATGTGGAACACGCCGTGGGTGGCGACCCGTCCGTTGCGCCGGGAATGACGGTAGAAGGTCGTAAATTGGAAGTGATCAACCACGCTGGCGACCAGTTGTACACCCGTCCATGGCGGTTCCGAGAACACTCGATTCTTCTTGATCTAACGACTAACCGCCCCAGCGTCGCACAGCCCGTCACCATGTACTTTGAAAAGGGCGGCGACTTCATCTCCATGGTCCGCACGGTTGATGGTGCCGAAGTCGAGAACATCACCCCAGCAGAGATGGACTATCTCCGGGATGCCACGACACGGACCCCGGTGAGTGGCTATGTAACGCACGTTGCATTCCCGTGGCAGAACCTTGAGCAAGAAATTCAAATCTTTCCGACACCAACCTCTTTCAGTGCGGCGGCGATCCGCATGCGGTATCGCAAGTATTGGAACCCAGTCACCACGGACTGGATCGATGCCACAACACTTTCATTCCCACCGTATGTGGACTCCCTGTTCACCGCATACCTGCGAGCCTATGCGCAGGGGTACGAAGACGAGGGTATTCCAACACGTATTGCAGAGATTGACGCGGGACCACTCCTTCAGACCGCTCTGATGAAGGATGGCATTACACAGAGAGATGTTGGGAGGCTACGACCGCTTCGCGGTCGTGGGTTTTGACGATGATGCTGCGTATTACGAACCAGACGATCTTGACCCACCAGCCACCACGAGCGACATCCGGCTTGAGGGCCAGTATCAAAACGAACGGCGGTATCTGGTGAACGCGGTCGTGTGGATCAACGGAACGGACTACATCGCTGGCAGCGAGGTGAAGCCCTTTGTGGCACCACCCACAGCACCATGGTCGGTGTACACGCCATGAGTACCAACAATGGACGAGAGAAGGTCGCCATTACCACGAACGTACTGCAAACCATTGTGCTTCTGATCGCCATCGGGGCGGTCATGTTGCAAACAGGTCGCCGGGACCAGCAGATCGAGATGACTGCCGAAACAGTTGAAACATTGCGTGAAATCACAACGGATCTCACAAAGACCCAAATCAACCTCACTGTGAACTCCGACCACCTCAGCGCAAAGGTGGCGGATCTACACACACGTTTGCGCGAACTGGAGAACGAACAATGAAATCATGGAAAACGACTGTGGCTGGCATCGCCGCACTACTCGCGGTGATCGCTACAGCAATAGCATCACACTTTGACGGGGATGCTTCAACCACAGCCGAGTGGGGCGCGGTTGTAACAGCGGTGTTCGTGGCTCTTGGGTTCGTCGCTTCCCGCGACAACGATAGGTCTAGCGAAGACGTTGGTGCCGGGTCCAATGGCTCCTGATGTGGGCTTGGCTAAGGGAGGTGATCCGTGCGATCACTGATTCGTTACTGTCACACGCACGTTCAAGTAATAGAGCGGTGGACGGCGAACGCCGTCCTCGCATGCTTCGTCGTGCTGGTTCTCGTATTGCTGATTGGGTGCGGTCCAAGGGTGGTTCTGGTTAGCGAAGACAGCCCAGTCCGCACCGGCGAAGACGTGAAGGGACATGTGTACGCGCTGGTTGGGGGTCAGTGGCTTCCTAGTAGCAACAAGGTGCTTGTGCCAGAGGGCTGGTACTTGGTGCCACCCTCGTTTGTGGAGAATGATCAATGACTACAAGAATTAGACTACGGAGAGCCTCCTACGGTAACTGGGACTCCGATGATCCCGTCCTAGACCACGGGGAGATCGGCCTCATTTACGATGAAGTCGATGACACTGAAACCATTGTCGGCTGGGTTGTGGGGAACGGGGCTGACGCATGGGGTAGTCTGCCGATCAACCGGCCACCAACCGCCGGAACACGGACGGGATTGGATGATGGCGATGGTGTAGAGGGCGACGGGAAGGCTCCCGTTTCATATGATGACATTGCGTTGTTGGCTCTCGACAACACCTTCGCAGGGGACACCACATTCAATGGCCAAATCGCGGTGATCGCGGACGAGCCAGCAACACAAGACTCGCTCACAGTCTACGGATCTTTGAAGGTAAGGGAATCCGACACTGACTTGGACGATGGAAATGTCACGGTAGAGAACGGTGATGTCACTCTTGAAGACGGCGAGTTGACGATCCCTCTGTGGGATGACGTAGGTGACACGCACCATCTTAGGGGTGCGGCGGGGACCACGGGCTGCATTGCCTTTGCTGCCAATGGACCCTTTTTGGGCAACAGCGGCGAGGTCGGCAAAGTTATAAAGGATGGAGAGTTAGGGCCATACATCGCTGCCACCGAACTCACCATTGCAGTTGGTGGAACCGTAGATGCCGATGGCGAGACTCCAACCCCAATCAAGTACGCCGACCAGCCTGAGGATGCCACGCTTGTTGGTCTGAGCAGCGACCTGATGGTCCCGACCAGAAAGCAGATTGTGGATTATGTGGAGGAATATGTTGCGGCTGCTCCAAGCCCGACAGATTTTGAAGCGTCATACGACCCAGCCAGTCCCGGACTTGGAACAGAGGTTGCTGTTGGGAAGTGGATTGACGGCGGCACGTTGTATCAGCGGACTATCGAACTGCAGTCAACCGCCGGTGGTGGTTCCACGATTATTACGATTTCCGGCATGGATGTTCTTACTGAAGTTATCCCCCACCTCATCAAACTCGGCCTCGGCGACGGCCAAGTGGGTTGGCAGGAGCAGCGGTACAACGTGCTCAACGGCACCCACCTCCACCTCCTTGGTATTTACCAAAGTGGTACGAATGTACTCAATGGCAGCAGCAAGTCATCTGACACCTACGACACATCCGCATCACTATATTCGGGATCAATCCTTACACTCCGGTATACAAAGTCCTAATGCGTATCCCCGCCCCCATCCCGCTCCGAGGTTGGACCGCTGACGCGGCCTACGACAACGTGCCTCAAGACATGACGCTGGATATGCAGAACATGATTCCGCACGACCAGTGGCAGGGCCGACTGAGGCTCGGCACACGACCGGGCCTTACGCCGATCGACATGTTCTCGGCAGGAGACGGCGAAGACTTTGACAACAATGGTGCTGGAGAAATACAGTGCATTGTTCCTTGCTCAAACTACGCGGACGATGGCGGCACCACGGTTCGTACCGATCGACTGCTCCTAGTGATCAACGGACACCTGTGGCAGAAACTTCCCAGTGCGGCGGCAACGAGGGTTGACGGTGACCCGCCATTCATAACAACCGGGAAGGTCAGCGGTGTTCAATTCAAGGGCATGGCGTACTTCTGTGACGGAACAACGTACAAAAAAGTAGACCTCTCGACTGTAACCCCAACGCTGGAAGACTGGCTTGATGATTGCGATGGTGCAGAACCCACAGGCCCGTGCAGTGTGGAGAGCGGTGACAACAAGGCCAATCTTCTGGTGAAGTTCGGCGCGAGGCTTGCGATGGCGGGCGTTATTGGTGCGAAGGAAACGTGGTTCCTGTCCGCGATTGATAATCCAGATGATTGGGAACCGAGTGCTGGAGATGGAGCAGTATTCGACGCGGTTGCTGGCGGAACATCAGCAGCACTAGGATACGGCACAATTGGCGAGCCGATCGAGGCACTGATCCCGTTTGGACAAAGCGGCCTGTTGATGTGTGGCCGCACCTCGATCTCGTATCTCACCAGTGACCCCGGTTTCAATGGAACCATCCAGATGATGAGCCGTTCACTGGGACTGGTGAGTCCCAATGCGTGGTGTCCCGGCCCCGGTCAATCTGTGTTCGTGTTGACTGCGGAGGGACTCTTGTTCCTTGATCCAAATATGTTCGCAGTTGACAAATCCAACATCGTCAGCAAGGGGAGGTTGGACTCCTTCTTCGGTGCAAGGTCTTGGCAAGACCTTACGGTGCAACTCGTACACGATGTCGAACGAACCGGCGTGTGGATTTGGATGACCGATACCAACGCACCATCGACTTCACAACACATGTTCTATTCATACACGACCAATGGCTTCTTCCCGTTCAAGATTCACCACCCACGTTTCTCTGGGGCGAGCGTTGGAGTCACCACATTAGTCGCGGAGGGTGCCGGTGAGGGCGGGCAGAGCATGCCACTGTTCGGGAGTACCGATGGTGTGCTTGCCACGTTTGATCCAGCGGTTATTTGTGGTAGCGACGGACACAAATCGTCCATAACAACCGGCAACTCATACACAGATGGTGAACTGACCGGATTGCTTCCGGCGACAGCGGCTCCGCAGCGGATTGAGTCGTGGGTTTCGATCGGACCACTGGCACCACCAGAACCGACGAACATTCTCATCCGTGAGGTCACGGTTGAGTCAGGAGTTGACCAGTACATACCAGACGTAAACACAAAGGGGACAACAAGCAACCCCCGAGTGGAACTTGTGTATGGCGAATCACCACAAGCGGCCATCGGTTCTGATGTGAGTGCCGTGTCTATATTGCGAATGGACGAGATCATCCTCGACTGTGGTTTTTGGGATGCCGGCGACCCGACGCCGCCGCCATGGGATGTCACTTTTGACGGCGGAACGCAAGATGGCGGCTATTGTGAGAGTGACGCGGTTGGAGACACAGGTGATCCGGCTTCTGATGACACAGCCGTGGACGGTGGCTATTCGGTTCGCGCTTGGGCGGAACCACGATGGACCGCCAACGATCTGTTTGTGAAGCCATCCGATCGAACATACGAACCTGTATCCGACAATGGTTGGAGCCTCGCCCGCGAGTATTGGCCCAACGACGAGGGGGATCTCCGGTGGGTGTTCCGCGCCCCAATGGGCGGATTGCACTACGACGGGCTTTTGGAGACTGGTGTCACGAACCCGGTGCAATATGTACAGCAGCCTGATGACCACGGTGCGTTCCCGTTTTCTCTGTTGGATCAGACGTTCCACGGGTACGGCAGGTTCTACATCGATGGCGATGGGGTCACACAGTCTATTACCAATGGTTCCGACGATGCCCACCCGCTCCCGGGCCATGGCGAGTTTGGCACGTTTGACTCAGACCCAGCAGACGGAACCCAGTGGGATGAAGTCACACAAGAATGGACGGAATACGACGGGTTCTTCAGGGCCGACAAACTGAAGACGGCTCAAGCGAGCATGCCCGGCGTTGAACTTCTTGACCTTGGGTGCCTGACACTCGGTCGCGGCAACCGAAGGCGTTGCAGGGTTCGGGCGCAGGCTGCGTTTGTGCGTGTTCGTGGTGTCAAGGACGGCGGGGTGAATGAACTCGCCACCGAAACCAGCGGTCACCCATTCGTTCTTGAGGGGGTGACGGTTGTCGTTGATCCCGTGGGTCCGAGGCGGAACGTAGAGGAACCAGATTGTGATGGGACGTACACCGGGATCATCATACCGGACGTACCGGACGATGAAGAAACCGATCTTGGTGCGTGTTGTGATGATGATTTCAACTGCACCGAGGTATTGGAGGCGGAATGCGAGGGTACATGGTTCGGTCCCATTGTTGATGGGTTCCCGCGTTGTGATGATGATGATCTTGACTGCGATACACCGCCACCAACGAATCCGTGTTGCTACCGGGTATCCGAAGATCCTCTGGAGTATAACTGTAAGGATGCCTACACCGAAAGATACTGCAACTCGCTGGACGATTCAACGTGGTATATCGGAGTGCTCAATTGTCAAGAAGTTACAGATTGCCTAAACAACACCGGCACGACTGGTCTGTGTTGTTTGGGTTGCGAGGCATCGTACACAACTGAGTGGGCATGCCAACTCGCCGGTGGTGTTTGGGGCGGCGATCCGCCGTGTTGCGATCCTCCGGTGGTCGGTTCGTGTTGTGAATGTGGTGAGTGTACGGATTCAGTCAACGAAATGGCCTGCGAGGGCGACTTCACCCCGAACGGTGAATGTGTCGGCGGTTCTGGTCAAAGCGAATGTACTGCTGCGTGTTACACATCCTCCAGTTCAGATGAATGCGCAGATCAGTGTCAAGACCTGACAGAAAGTGATTGTGACGCAGCGGGTGGTCAGTGGATGCCCGGATACTCATGTAGTGGGGGTGACGGCTGCCCAACAGTGGCTGATCTTGGGTATTGCTGTTTGCCCCCACAGTACGACAATTGTAGTGGAGAGTTGATGCCACAGTCTGACTGCGTTGTAGGAAAGGGAGGCCAGTGGCGCGGGTTCCCGGTGTGTTGTGGTGATGGAACAGTGATACCTTGTGGCGGGGTAGCGAAATGCCCCCATGCTCCCGCCGGTTGC
>Ga0209756_1000451_pt1 | contig 40127 bp, 57 predicted proteins | sample ETNvirenome_6_85_FD_184071 | JGI IMG/M metagenome (GOLD analysis project Ga0209756, IMG submission 184071) | Marine viral communities from the Pacific Ocean - ETNP_6_85 (SPAdes) (version 3) | ecosystem: Environmental > Aquatic > Marine > Oceanic | place: Pacific Ocean | collected 2013-06-19 | reverse complement strand
TCAGGATAGGGACCGCTCCCTCTATAATCTCAAAAATAGTATTTTCGTATGGTCGGAATTGATTTCTATTCCTCCAGATATCTCCATAGTAAGCTGATTCTTCCCTAGTCCAGCCAGGCTCAAATTGCTTCCTATACCTCTTTAGAGGCTTATGGACATCATCTGTGAGCTTTTTAGGGTCTTGCTCATCCTTCTTGACGATAGCTTTTGATGCGGAGTTATTTTCTGCCATGGCAATAGTCTAAATGCAATAGACAGGAATACTCTTTCTTTTTCCGTTACCGGAAAATCTCTTAATAAAATGAAGTACAATATTAGACTTCATTCATGTCAAAATCATATCGGCTCAAATGTCGTAATCCGAAATGCAATCAAGAATTTTTAAGATATTGGCCCAAGCTGGAATTCGAAAGGCTCCAGTATGGAGCTGTTCCTGGAATATCCTGCTTCCAGTGTGGCTTCCCGAAAATGATAGTAGTTAAGTCAAGCATGACAGCAAAGGACGGGTTTAGCCCGGGATTCCAAAGAAATATTAGAAAGCATTGCGCTACTTATTCAGAATACAAGGCCCATTTAAAGATAATGGGACTCCAAGAGGTAGGATATGAAGATTTACCCGAGGAAGAGGGATTCTCCAGGACTCAATACTTTAATGACAAGAGATTGAAAAAGATTTACGACATCTTAGACAAAGAGGATAAATTCTCTGATAGAGAAGCTGAATACCTCAAAAACCTCCATAAAGACGATAAACATTTGAAGGCCACAGCAGAATCAATGGTACATGAGGGAAGCCGGACATTCAGTGCCATGGATGACAAGGAAAGGTCTGAAGTCAAAGAAGCTGGCCAAGATTTACTCCAAAACATCTCCTAACTGGGAATCTTCTTGGCCTTCCCATCTTTTACCATTCCTACTGCTTTAGTATAAGAAATACCCAAATGCTTAGAAAATGCTCTGATACTCTCAAACTCCTGACCTTTATATAAGACTCTTTTACTGTTTTTCTTCCAAGCCTTCCTGAGAGCAGAAGCATGCCCCCTCTCTATCCTATAATCTCTTTCTTTCCATTTAAAATTCTCTTGCATTATTCCCACTCATCCACTAAATCACCTTTCCCGATGACATCTGGATCCTTGGACGGAAAATAGGAATGGCCTTTTAATTTTTTATTTACTTTGACAGTGGATGGAGGCCCTACCTCTCCTTTTTCTCCGAATTCTGTAAAAGACCTATGGATATAAGCTAGGCAATTATTATGATTCAGATTCATTCTCTTCTCTAGCCCTGTCTTTTGCTTGCAAAGGCAGTCTAGTACTTCATGAGTAATACTATCTCTCAGCATGTGGTAAAAGAAAAACTGAGCTATTAAGATAATCACACCTATGAGGCAGATTAAAAACCTGAGGATATCAAATTCCGTCCAATCCATTACTTACCTTTGAGGACGGTCTATGATGGGTACAAACGAATAGGTAGCTCTAATCAGCTTTTGGCATTTCTTTGGCCTCCATCCCTGATTAGAGAATATACAGACTCCTGACCAGCCAATAATGACAGAGTCACATTTAAAAGGCTCATCTGGAAGAGGTTTTTTCCCTGTCTCCAAATCTATCAATCTGTCTGAGCTTACCGAGTCTCCTTCTCGGAGAGTTTTTACAAACTTATAGATAGGCTTCATGGTAATAGGACAATTGATTATCATCCCTTTTTTAAAAACTACTGGCATTTCTGCCATTAACGAAAATGGGACTAAAAACAATAATAAAAATTTCATATAACTCTCCTGTTTAATCATCAACTAATACGATATCGAAGCTACCTGAGATAGCTCCATTATTTGCACTTGAATCGGCTCTTAGCGCAATATCTGTTTTCTCTGGCAAGCCAGACTCAGGTATTGCATATGCATGATTCTCATGACTGGTACCTGCTGCCATTACTGACTGTCTATTTTTAAGCTGAAAAACTCCTCCGTTTTGCCTGAACCTCATTTCAATGTTAGAGTTTTGCGTTGCCCTCCTGCTCATAGAAGCAGAAAACCTACAAAGATACCCAGACTTACCATTAGGGATAGTATATAGATTCATAAGTGTTTGTTCATTCCCTATCTGCATAATTGCTCTTACGTCAGCTTCTGTATCTGGCACTCCTGCTGTCAAACCACCGTTTTTATAAACAAAGACATTTCCTGCCAAAGCCGTTGCTCCTACATTTTTGACCCTAAAGACTCTTATTAAATTAGTTGTTAATGCCGCTCTTGTTTGTCCTGTGAGTGTAATCGTTTGATTTACTAAATTCCAATCACTATCTAAACCTTGTATTTCGATATCTACGGTATCGCTATTGTCGGAGCTAGATATGCTATCAATATCTGCGGTTGTCGAATAAGTATAGGTCGGAGTCTTAGTGAATCCTGCTATTGTATCTGTAGCTCCGTCCCATATATCGACAACCCCGTCAGCAGTATCAATGTCTCCAGCTTCTCCAAACTTATGGATAAATGAGTGACTTGGCACATTCCCTGCTGCTATCTCCATGGGAGATTTGACGATAATATCCCTCATGTCATTTATAGCATCCACCTGAGGCTTGGAGTAAGCAGATGTGGCGTACATAGAAAGAGCAAGTAATAAATAGAGCAGATTTCTCATAAGTCATTCCCTTTTTTAAGCGTAATCGTAATAAAATATACTCCTATAACTATGAAACAAAAGCCCCCGCAATTAAAGAAAAAACCGATATTCTCTCCTATTGCTAGGAATTCTCTCCACATCTTCTGGAAGTGATGCTCATGGAAAATCCTTTGGAGTATCTCCTTATTCATTTAAAAACCTTTAGAATCTTCATGATAAAAAATATTCCCAGCGCAATAAACATTAGACCCCCACAGAAGAAGAAGAATCCAATATCCTCTATCATGACTGTATAAGTCCTCCATGCATCTTGGAAATGGCGGTCATGTTGAGCTTGCTGCATGATTGTAGTGAATTTATCTGCTATTTTTTCCATCAATCAAAAATATCCTGGCTTCCCTTTTTGTTTTGCCTTGCCCACCGGTCATGTGCGCTCTGTCCCGTAGTTATACGGCCAGCTAATGGCCTCCTGTTATTACCTCTTCGTATGGACGTACTGTACTGCGCTCGACCTATACAGGCCAGACAATATGCAACGACTCTATCTTTCCCATTAACCTCTACTATTCCATTCTCTCCTCTGGTCACTGTAGACATTTGAGTAGGGAGAGCAATATCTAGGATTTTGGAATTCCCATCTCTAAGCCGAGCTATTCCCTCGTTTATCATGTCATTCTTTGATGGGCCTGTAGTCATCCAGCCAAGCCTGGTGCTCTTTTTCTTAGTCCTCTTATCCTCTACAGTTTGGGAGAAAATTCTTGGATAATAGTTATTCTTGACCGTGGTTATCGTAGTATGGCCCATATTATTATTCTCAATTACTAGGAGTGCGTCATTATAAAGCATCCCTAAAGCAATCAATAAGTGACCAAACATATCTGGATCTATCTTCCCATGCCATTTAGCTACCTGGACGTAGTCCTGGTCCATTACATAAGCAGAGGAGCTATCTCCTTGAGCAAGCCCTTCTGCCACATCTGCCCCGATAAAATATGTCTTTCCTTTTCTCTGTGGCGTATAGATAGATAATTGGTCCCAGAATTGTCTGAGCACTTGGTCGTCTATTTTCAGTCGGTCTTTTATGTCGTTAGGCCTAAAGTTGGTCAGACTGCTAATTAGTTTATTTACTACCTCATGAGGGAAGACAGGCTGTCCTGTATGGAGGAATGCTTCCTCATCTGACAAAGGAAAATCTTGCTTAAATCTCTCTTCAGGTGTCAAGTAGCACTCCTCCTCATCATTCAAGTATTCCATAATTTTAAGCCTACGCCACATCAAATTCTGCAGAGTGAGAGGATATTGCTTCATTATCTCCTTCTCGTATTTAGTCAATGCAGGCTTTTTTAATGGATTAATGGCATAGTCATCTACCTCATACCAGGCCACAAAAAAAGGCTTATAGATAGTCTCATTCCTCTTAGCTGCATTATAAAGAAGATAAAAAGGCCTGCCTGTACCTGCTCTTCCATTGGCCGTGGACTCTTTGGCAATGAATGTCCCATCTACTAAAGGTATTGAGTTTTGGACCCCGTCATCAATCTCAGTATAATAAAGATAAAAGGCATTCTCAGATAGATGGGCAAATTTCCTGGACTCTGACCGTCCAGCATTCGGATCCAGAGCAGTCTCAAACTTAATCCCAGAAGCTAGACCTGGATTAGTCAATCTGGCATTAAAGTCTGGATTATCAAATTCAATCTCTTTTGTATTATTCTTAGCTATCATCGGAATTAAAGCAGGAGGGAGCTGCTGGAGAAAGAAAGAATATATCTTCCTGATAGATAGAGTCCTATCACTCTTATCTGCCATCCCCAATCCTTTAAAGTTTGAGTCTGTGGCCATCATGTGAAAAAACCAGGAGGAGACAATGGTAGAGAATCCTGCCTGCCTAGGCTTTACTATAATTACTCTTACAGGCCCTTTTATGCTCTGGCAGAATTGAATAAATTTAATTTGATATTTCCTAAGATGGAGAGGCTGGATACCACTTATCTTAGTCTGGATTTTTAGGAAGTGCCTTGCATAGAAATAATAATTAAATATCTCCTGCAAGGCATACCTACCTTATTTTTTGGATGGATCTAAAACAAAACAGGCTATATGTCTCCCTAGTCCTTTGCCTCGAGATCCATCTTCAATTGCATGCCACTTGACATCTTTAAGATTTCTTACCTCAGAAGCATGCTCAAGAAGCATTAGGACCCACTTATCAATTGGATAAACCATCACTACTTTTTTACCTTGCTTGTATTCCTCAATGCATTTCCTGGCCCAAGCAGTGGGTCCTTTCTTCTTTCCATCCATGAGAAATGACCCAAATGGAGGATTGACCCAATTAGATAGCCCCCAATCTGATATGAGTCCATTATACCCTTCAGGCAAGGGATATGGGCAGGGGTCATAGTCGAAATGGAATTCTTGATTCAAATCTTTCATTAACTCGGGAGGAGTAAGCCAATAGTGCTTACCATCCTCCTTATTCCCATCTAAAAAACTCATGACTAATCCTGGATTTTAAAATGTCTATCAAACTCTGTGGCTACCAAAGTAAAGCTATGAATGAGAGTCTTAGGCTCAGCATAGTCTTTTGGCTCAGGGACAAATCCCATTCTAAGCTTTCTCTCTAAAGTCGGAGCTATCTGCTCCTCTGGCTCTATAGTCCTCTCAACGTAGACCATATAGACGTCATCCTGCCTGCTATCATCAAAATAATATCGATATCTACATTCTTGGCCCAATTTTACTTTTCGACCAGATACCATTTGATTGAAGCATACACAGATATCATTAATTTCTGCAGACTCCATCTCATTTAGAGCATACTCATCCACGACTTTAATTAGCCTTCTAGACCTCTCCCATTCAAGCATTTTCCTGTAAACTTGAGAGTTACCTTGCTTGATGGCCTTTGCTTTAATAACTTCCTTTTCCTTATGGAGGATATTGAGATTTGCCTCTCTCATAGGGTCTTTTTTTCTTCTAGTCACTTCCCTATATTGCTTCATAAACCACTTGAATTTTTCCATGAGCCCATTTTTCTGTCTAGCAGGCCTTACTTGGTAAGATGGATCTACATAATCATCGTCATCCTCTTCCTCATCGAAGTCCATCTCTACTGTGTCTGCATTCGGGTTATAATTTTCTGGATGGTGCTCAGGGATAATTCCTCCAGATATATGACCACTGTCCATATCCATTCCTGCCTCTCCTGCAGGAGGGATATTATCACTGTAATTATTTACTTTCTCATTAATCAAATCTGTCTCAGGTATAGGGATATTATGCTCCTCAAGTACCTCCCTCATTTTTTTTGCCGTGGCATTATTATGGAATTCAATTCCGTTAGACCTGGCAATTTCCTTCATTTGACTAAGATTCATTTTTTTCCTCCCTGGATAAGTTTAGGTTTTTTATCTTCTTGCTTTGATTTTTGTACTAAATCTTCGATGCTTTCTGCCTTATGCGTAGTCTCTGTTTTGTCAGACCAGCCTGCCATATTCTTAAGGCTGAATATTAGCATAGTCCTATCTCCAGAGAGTGCCATAGTTAATGCTTTATTCTTGAGCCTGAATGCCATTTGGTCAAGAAATTGCTTTTTATAATCGCCCCAAGAGATATTATATTTTTCCAGGATTCTTCTGCGGAGAGTATCATAGCTCATATCCAGCATAGATGCTGCTGTCCTCAAACTTATGTCATATTGGCAGTATGCTTCGAGCTTGTCCCAATTAACTACTGCTGGCCCTTTCTCTTTCTTCCTTCCCATACAGTTTTGCCTCTAATTCTTGAATATAGTTAACATACTCAATCTCCCTGGCCCTAAAATCTTCTTCGATCAATTCTATGTATTTGCTTGCATTGCTCAGTGTAGCACTCTTACCGAATAAAATAAACTCTGCATTAATCTCCTTAACTTCTTCTCCGTCATAAACTGGAAAATGGACTTTAAATTTATGGGCCCATAACCGAGAATAAAATCTGAGTATCTTAAAAATCTCTAGAGATGCTCCTTTCCTTGATGGCCTTCCATTCTCCCTATTCCAATAAGTAGTCAAAGGGATGTCGACTCCGTCACTAACTTCCTTTAAATTCAAAGAGAGGCGCTCCCTGACCCAAATTAATCTCTTCCCTAGCTCTACTTCCACTATTTAGATATCCATATTGAGATTAAGAATGACCCTGCTGCAATAAGACTTAGTCCTACATGTACTTGCCAGAATTCAATAAAAAACTTGTATAAATCACTCATCTGAATCCCTCCAAGTAAGGATGATAGAAGTCAATTACCAGTAGGGCCAAATGCCTAAATATCGGAATGATTAACAATAGGCATACGGCATACCCAAAGGCCACGCAAAAGAGTCCTATGCTCCTGTCTATAAAAGAATCAATCTTCTCCAATGACTTCAACCTTAATCTTTCCTTTTTTAGGAGATATCTTCTCCCACTTTACTATCCATGGGCCTGACATGCTGTAGCTGTCATCCTCAATAACACCTGCTTGAATTAACCCGTCTACAATTGGCTTAAACGAACCTACTAGCCCATCATAATCCGGGACTTGGCTTGAATACCTTATCAGCTTTAAAGTAAATTTTTTAAAGGGTTTTTTGGGCCTCTTTCTTCCTACAACTATCTTTATGTCCGAGTACCATTTGGCATTCTCATTATTTCTTTTCTTATAATAAGTCCTGAGAGACTTATTAAGCAGTTTTGGGAGGCTTGGTAATTCAAACTTAATTACAGTCAATTAGATGTCCTTTGATTTTGTCCCACGTTCTTTGGCTAAAGCTACTCTGCCCACTTAAGACTCTGGATAAAGCCGCCACATCTATGTCCAAATCTCTTGCAAACGCTCTCATAGAGTACCTATTATTGCGAGATTTCCTGGAATCAAATGCGGCTCTGACTTTCGACCTTCTGCCATTTTTAGCAGCTATCATATTCTGAAAAGCCTTCTCATATGCCGCTTTATAATTGTCTCTTTCCTGAATAAGGACTCTTATCCTCTTAATTAAAGATAGAATAATCTTTCTCTTCATAGAGGTAATTCTCTTAAAATAACGAGTGGTCTTTTTATTTCTTTTCCACCAATAATCTAAGCCATTAACCATCTATAGTGCGAGATAGGCTATTACCGTGGCAGCTATACCTGTAAAATTGGTATCGGCTATCGTAGTCGAATTAGACCCGTCTGAAATAGTGACGACATTTGCAGCATTTGTAAGAGTCACTGTCGTCCCTCCAGAAGTGAATGCTACTGAGGTAATCAAAGTATCCTGGTCTAGGATATTTATAGACTCTTCAGCAGCAGTAGAATCTACATCTGCCTCTGCTGTGACAGCAATTGAGACAGTATCCTTGGTAAGAGTGGAATGGGCCTGAGGTAAGGCAAAAGCAAATGCTAATAAAATAAAGATTAATTTTTTCATAACTGACTCCCTTGGTTAATATTAATTTACTCCATCAATTTCATTTTTCCAGTTTAAGCATGCCTTGATAAGGTCATCTGCGGAATTTTCAAGCCCTAGATTCTTACTATATTTCTCAATCTCTTTATAGATTGTGTTTTGCCTTCTTTCTGCTTTATGAAGCTTGTCAAAATTCTGCTCAGCTTTATCTTGTACTTTCTGGACAGTTTTTTCTAGCTTAGCAGTCATCCCCTGTTCATACTTAACAAGCTTAATCAATTCTGTTTTTTTAAGCTTCTCATATTTCATTTCCATATCTCCTCCAATCCTCTCATAAGAAGGGATGTAGCCACACACAATAGCGACATTCCGAGAATTGTCTCTTTTGGAGTATCATAAAGGAAAACTCCTCCAAAAAAAGCAGCAACAATCGTTAACAAAAGCCTCATTAGAAATACCTCTTTCCAAACACTCCTCCCCTTACCTGACTGTCTTGCGCACCGAAGTCAGATAGAGAAGCCTCTCTGTCTATCTTATATTTTCCATCCTCAATCAATCCCAATGCCTCCTCGGCCTCTTCCTTGTCCTCATCCCAGCGGATTTTCTCATTATTCAATTGGTTTATTGTGGTTTGGAGAGCGCCCTCCAGTAAAGGAGAATCTTCGAGCCTTTTTAAACTCTCCTCAGTATTTTCTATCATTTTATTTGACGCTTCTATCCCTTCTATCGCTCTAGTCACCTGGTCCATAAGCAATTCTCTAACCATCTTTAAGATATTATTCTTTTTAGGATCCTCAATAAATTTAGGGTAGACATCTGAGAAGACTTTCATGACAAGACCTCTTGCCTTATTTTCCTCTACCTCTTCAGGCTTGCCGTCATCGTAATCTTTTCTCTTTTTAGAATCTGAGAGTATCCGGTAAGCTTCGTTTACCTGTCCCATCACTTTCGGGCTCCCATCCTTGTCTGGATGATGGATCTTCGACAATTTCCGGTAAGCTGCTTTTATCTCCTTCTGGGTCGCATCTTTCGCTATTCCTAGCATCTCGTAATAATCCATCTCTCTCCCTTTTCAAATCTTCAATCTCTTCTTTTAGTTGATATATCTCCTGGGCCTTTTGTCCTAGCTCAGACTCTTTTGCAATATAAAGTCTCTCCATGTGCTTAAGAGTAGGAGATCCAATAGCATGTAAGGCCCTCAGGTTATTTTCAATACAGTAATTATAAAAAGACATTATCGAACTCCATTTCTTTTGCATGAGTCGCACCTAAATAATAACTTCCCATTGTTATCATATACACATCTGCAATTACCCATTCTCAATCCAAAACCAATATAGATTAGCTACATCGGTAAGCTCTGATTTTCTAGGAAGAAATTGTATGGCATCTACCTCTTCCCCAAATAGCTCATTTTTAATTCTAAATAAGTCCGACCATGAGCAAATAGGCTTGGAATCGGATCTACGTACCATTACTTTAGTATAGATATTTTCTTTCCTGACACAATTGTAAAAGACTTGAACGATATATTTATTATTTTGCCAGACTCTATCTGCCCTAAAGTTGGGATTGCCTCCCAGCGCCAAGCTCTTTCTTCTAGATTCTTGAGTCACATCTGAAAATTCGTTGAATGGCAATTTTTGTACCCTCCTACCTTCTCGGCCAGAGAGCCTCCTCTGTGCTCTATTCATACCTATCGAGTCTGGATACCTACTTGAGGGTCTCTTACTCCTTCTTCACTCTCCTGAGGGACCTTTTTGGTAGTCTTAGGGCAATTGAGCATTATCTGATATCCTTCTGGGATAGGTGCCTCTCCAATAAATCCCTCGTATCTCTGCCAGTTTGAGTCATCGTAAAATGCTTTAGGAAAGTGCTTTGCTTTAGTAGCTTCTTCTTCGGTAAGGACTTTATCGTCACCTTCAAAGAAGTAGACTATATCATTTTTAATCTTTGCGATAAATATGGGAGAGTCTAGGAATTTCTTGAATAATTTAGTCTCCATCTCATTTGTATCATCATTGAGAGTCTCGACTGCAGCATACTTAGATCTAATTGCCCATTGTCCTTTTAGATTTACTATCTTCATATAATCTCCTTTTTGTATAAATTTTTACGAATTCTTTTTCTTCAATAATGTAGTAGAATTTATCTCCGCACTTATGAGGGGATTGTCCATCGCCTCTGGCAAGCCAGGAAAATCTTTCCATCCAGACACCTAGATAGATAGCAGCAAAATACGCTACAGCTAAGCAGATTGCGATTGAGGGAGTCATTTAGTACTTGATCCTGATATCTACTCTCCTATTCCTTGCCCATGGAGAATGTCCTTGACCTGGATCTAGTGGAATAGCGTTGCCTATGCTGTTAATTTCAATCCTGTGGGATTCTAGGCCCATGTTCATGAGTTTTCCCCTTACGCTTACTGCTCTGTCTTCTGATAGCTTATAATTGAGAGGAGTATCTCCTCTAGCATCACTATGTCCGACCAAACTGATAATTACATGTGGGTTAGCTTTCGCAGCATCAATGGCATTCCTTAGCGTGTATATGAATCTTTCATGGACTTCAGAATCTCCTGTAGAGAAGAATATCATTCCAATTGTCTCGGGATCTTCTTTGAGCTTCTTTTCCATACCAATATTCTCCATGTCAACTTGTTTAGCTTTAGAAGCGCATCCTCCTAGAGCTAAGACTAGGAATAGGATAGAAATAATACTGACTAAGCTGTTAATCATTGCGGCCTCCAAAAGGGTTTGATTTGTCATTCTGGAAAATATTACGTTTAAGATTATGGAATGTATATATTAAAATTAAGAGGCCCAGAAGAATCCAGGCCTGCATTACATTTTCATCAGTCATCTTTATAAGGATGATATTCCTTTCTAGGCACTACTTCACGGGCATTCTCCTTTCTGAATTTAAGCTTCAGATTTTTAAATAATGAAAAAAGGTCACTGTCTTCTCTTAACCCTCTTATTATCAATCCTTCTCTTGCTCTATTGTAATGTGCGCCATGGTTTTTCAGCTCTGTGAAGTTTTCCCATGTCTTCCTGCTCTTAGGAAAAAATAAATCGACTACTTTAATCATCTATGATGCTACATATTCCCTGGCCAGCTCTTCAATTACTGCAGATCTTATCAATCCATCCCTTTTACATCTCTTATCAAGAGACTCTAGGACATCTGGATCTATTCTGGTGGAAATAGTCCTCTTCTTTTTCTTCTTCTTAACTTTGCAGAGATTTGTTTTAATTTTATTGGCAAGTGCCATTCCCATCTTAATTCTCCATTTGAAATATTGAGAGGGTTGGATTCGAACCAACAAACCTCTAGCTGGTGGGGCCAGTGCTCTCACCGATTGAGCTGTCCTCTCAAAATCATTATATATGGGTTGTATTACGTTTGTAAATACTTAACTACTCGCAATACCTTGAGCTTTGAGCATAGAAGGCCATCCAGCCTAGGAAAGCAGTTTGAATTTTTCAAACCTTAAGCTATTCCTGTTATCTACGAGCTGGTCTCCTCGCACTCCTATACGGGTGTATGCCCTCATTCCTTGTCTGCTTCGCAGCAGTCTTTCCGTGGACTTCTGGAGTGGTCGAACGATACGCAGTTTATAATACGACAATACCTGTCGCTCATCGCACATCGGCCAGATACATTGTAAGGTTCGCATGGGCCTCATTGCTTCCCTATAGGCAGTATCCCTTGCCCCCTAGGCCCTTTATTAAATCTTTTCTTCTAGTAAATTTTGCTTGATTTCTTGAATGTGAGTGGTAAATAGATGGGTATTCATGTCCATCTTTATTGTGCTTCACTCACATAAAAGATATCAAAAAAGCCCTGATTATGAGTCGGGGCTTTTTTTTTAATTTCTAAGATTTAAAAGGATTTATTTTTGGATGGCCAGAGAAATCTTAGGCCACGAAGCATAGGCCTTATGAGATATATTCAGATATGAAAATTTCTTTTGATGGCCAGTGCATTCCAGTAAGTACTCCAGCTCTTGATGTATCCAGATCCACGCCCCATCTAGAATCTTTCTCTCCATACCAGACAGGAGTATCATTTGCATGATGTCCATGGATCTGAAATTTTTCTCTCTCTTTTGGAAAAGAAGGATAATTCCATAGAATTGATGTACCCATCCTGTAACTATCTCCTGCCCACTTTCCCTCGTTTAGGCATCTATCAATTGATAGGTCTTTGAAAAGAGCAGCATGGGAAAGATAGCAATCCTCTGTCTCAATTATCCATGGGAGAGTCTCAAACCAATCCAGCGTCTTATTTACTGCTTCCATATCGACTCCGATAGGGCCTTTTTCAAAAGCTCCAGAGTCATTCAAATAGAAAGGCATTTCTCCATAAGACCAGCGAGTATTTATCCCTCCATTGAAGGCCTTCCAAAGCTCTCTATCATAAAAGCCTCGGCTGCCTAAAGGACGGTAAAAATCATAAAACATATGCTCATGATTACCAAAAATAGTATATGAATCCTCTCTGCTCATTAGGTACTCATGTACCTCTTTAGATTTAGGACCTCTATCATTTGTATCTCCAAGTGAGATTAATGGGACATCTGGAGCTTTCTCGATAAGATTCATAAGCTCATCAAATCTTCCTGCTATATCTCCTACAGCTATGAATTCTGGGATTTTGATTTTTTGATGCTTATTTTTGAAAGGAGTCACTCTATACCTCTATGGCAAGGAAGGCAGGATTCGAACCAGCGACCCTCGGGATCAAAACCCGATGCTCTACCACTGAGCTACTCCCTTGATTTGCAATGTAGCACATATTCTGGAGAGGGTTTATAAAAATCTTCTGCGATATCTTTCAAGGCAAAGTCTAATGCCTCAAGCTTCTTTTTTGCCTCTTCTGGCCCACTCCTATCTGAGTGATAGCCTCTAATCTCACCTAGGCTGGACATTCCCAGAAGAATTCCTACATGGTAAGACCACTCATCAATCCTGCTCATTTGATGCCTCCAAAAACTCTTCACAGAAGGCATCATTACAAGTCTCAGAACAAAAAGAAAAATCCATATATAGAAATCACTCATTTTTTATCCTTCTTTTCTTTGGCACTAAGATAATCCTCATGGCTTATTATCTTTCCCTCTTCTTTTTGGATTTCTATCCTCTTTTCTATTTCTTTTATCATTTGATCTTCCCTTAAAAACATTTGCCCTACCATGTCTCTAAGTACATAAAGAGAATTGACTGTCCTATTTGATTCTTCTGGCTTTGTTTTCGTGTGGGATTTTAAATGCATTCTTCTCTTCCCATCTCCTTTATCAGAAAGGAATCGAATCATTGACCATGTAGGCTCTTCAGCATAATTCTTAAACTCTCCGTTACCCTTTCCGTCTGCTAAAAATATGCAGGCATTGATATCAAATCTTTTGATAATCTTATCAATCTGGGTCATTGCCTTTTTTAATTCTTCACTTACTCCGTCCATCATTTAATATACTCCTCTAGTCCTTTCGGAATCATATAACAGTCATTCCTGTCCTTATTTATCTTTTTTTCTGCCATCACTCCCAATTTTGCTAACTCTCCTAATATCTCTCCAATGCAGTTAAAAGGCTGTGTTTTATGGTCATTAGTTATCGTATCGGCAATATCTACAATGGCATTCAAATAGACCACTTTGAGTCTTTTTTCAAATTCTGATTTTTTTATCTTTTGAGTTAATGCTTTTCCATAAACTTTAAGAGTATGGATATCTACTGCTATCCTAAGGAGTTTTTCCACTATATTCCTTCAATTACTATTTTTCCTTTATGACTCATCAATCTCATAAAGCTATTGTAAATCTGTCTTCTAAAAATCTTCTTTTTTGCTTTTTCCTTATATATGACATGCATGACTGTATTTAGAGTATTTATCATAAATCCACACATAGCATCGGGTCCAAGAGATTCATAGCTTCCCATCTCTTCATACTCTTTCCGACTTACGTCTAGATGGATTGCCATATACTCTTTAAATAAGTCAGCAAGTCTCTTATTCAAATCCCCTACTTCTACTTTCTTATCTGGGTACATTAATCATCCTTTTTTTATTCCGGCCTGAATGATTCCACTTATCTTAGCCTTATATGAGTCAAACTTCCTTTGCAGATCATTTTTTTCTTCTTTTATTTTTAGATTTTCTCTAACTATTTTCTGAAAACTCTCTCCAGTAGATACCTTCAAAGAGGATTTCTGTATCTTGGAGTAGCATTCATTGCAGAAATGTATCTCTATCTCGTTTTGACTTGGAACCCATCCACTACTAAAGGCGATATAGTTAGTTAGGTCGATTTTAATGACATTAAAAAACTCATCATATCCGTTTTTTATCCCTTGGTGAGATGAGCTTTTCCCACACCCATTGCATGTATACCAAGTAGTGACTGTCATCAATCCTCCTCAGGCAGCTTAAAAGTGCAGTCTTTAGCTGTCTTTCCTTTCATTGAATTTGTATCTGGGTTTTCTTCTTCTATTTCTGACTCATCCCATTTCTTTTTGACTTCCTTGTAGACTGCTTCTTCTATCCCTTTAAGCTCATTGAGAGATTTAGTCTTTAGGTCGTTGGCTTTTTTGACTCCCGTCCATAACTGCAAAAACTCTCCTTTCTCCTGGATATTCTTACCTTGAGTTAGAAATCCTAGATGCTCCAATATCTTGCCTGTACATGCCTCAACTTCTGGAGAGGGAGGCTCTATCTCTTTAGGGTTGTCTATTATCTCAACTTGATTCCTGGGGATAGACTCTATCTCAGACTCATCTAGCATGCCGAGCCCACAGATAGAAAGGGTCACTCTTCTCTTGGCCTTAGTGACGGTCTTCATAATTATATTGGCCAAATAATCTCCTTGTTTATTGCCTAGAGGCAGGACTCCCAAATCACTATCTTTCCTGCCATGCTTATCTGTAGCCTCCACTGTGACTGTAAATAGGCCATTCTCAACCTTTTGATTTTTTATCTCTATGGATATTCCATGAAGCTTCCTTAACTGGTCTGTGCAGGCCTTAGTCGCATATAATGTGAGCTTGCCCTGGAGAGTGATATACTGGAAAGGTTTTGTAAGGGGATTAAGGCCCAAAGAGGTACAAATGTTTTTAAAATAGCTTAGCCGATCCACTTCATTTAACTTAGATAAATCCCCGACCATGAGGGCTTTTTCTATTGCTGAGTTAATTTTTACTTCTGAGTTTACTAAGTCGTTCATTTTGCCTCCTGACTAATATTCGATTGCGTATTAATTCTATATATCGTGGGCTTTGGAAAGGGTTTCCTTTTAACTTTCTTTTTAAGACATCTCTTACTGTAGTATCAGATACATTGTAAATTATTGCTATCTCTTTTGGGGTCATATTTTCTTCAAAAAATAGTCTATCTATAGTTGTATATTCTTTCCCAGTTATTTTGGCCCTTTTATTTCTTAATCCATGATAGTAGGCGTGGGATATATTCCCTGAATAGCTAACCCATTCTAAATTTTCAAAGCAGTTATTAAGCTTATCTCCATCAATATGATTGGCTACTTGTCTGCACTCTCTCTTTGGTAAGAATGCCTCAGCTACAAGCTTATGAATATAGGATGTCCTCTTTTTCCCATCCCTCCATAGAACTACGGCCAAATACCCTATTTTAAGTTTAGCAGGCCTAAGAATCCTAGATTTAGCTGCTGTAAACCCAAGGCTATAGACATCCCCTTTATTGCTCACAAAATAATTAGGATATTCCCTTATCCTTCGCCACTCTAGACCTTTCAACTCTTCTCTTCCTTTCTTGCTCTTTTAGAACAAATAGCTCTTTCTGGGATAAACCATAACATTTACATGATGGGATGATTCCTTCGAATTCTATCCCACAATGCTCACATACATCCCAGATCTCAGATTTTTGAAACATTTATGCACTCCTCGGATTTATATACATCCTGTACTACATAAGGCAATGCAAGTAAATACTAAATAAACCCTATTTATACCCGGGAATTATAGTATATAAAGATAACGCTATATGGTATAATATCCTACCTAGGAGGATATTATGAAAGTATTGATTTTATCTTTATTTCTGGCAGTATCATGCGCCTCTACCCCTAAAGACCTAAATAAAATTAGTTTAGGCATGACCAAAGACCAGGTAACTGAGAGGCTGGGAGACCCAGACAGTACATCTGCTGACTCTCCATACATTCTCTACAATTACGGAATGTCTGTCCCTAAAGAGAATCATATTATGGTCCATGTTATCACCTTTGGATTGACTCTCTTTGACCGTAAAGAGGTTTGGTATGCTGTCAAATTCAAAGATGGGAGAGTGACTGCTTTTGGACCTACTGAGGATGTATCCCTAAGAAAGGCAGAGGATAACAGAAAGCCTGCTAACTTTACCAATAACAATAATATTACTTTTGGGGATGTGACTAAATAAGGATTGAGCTTATCCTTCCCTCAGCAATTTTAAAGTAATCTTTATCTTTCTCTATACCGATAAAAGAGTATCTATTCTGCTTAGCTGCTATTCCAGTAGTCCCTGACCCTAAAAATGGGTCCAATACAATCCCTTCTGGAGGAGTCACTAATTTAATTAACCATTCCATCAATTTAATCGGCTTGACTGTGGGATGACTATTTTGATTAGGATGCTTGGAATTACTTATTGTACCTTTATCGGATCCAGAAAAGTTTTTACCGTAATTAGATTCCTTAAGGTCAAAAAAATCTAATCCCTTATTCCTCTCATTCTTGCTGGGCTTAGGGCAATACAAGAAAGGAGTAGCATTAAAATATCTAAAATTCTCTCCTGCCATACAGCCGTCATGAATTAAGTTAGCAGGATGCCTTCCATCTTTTACATAATCTTTTACATAATCATTTAAATCAATCTCACCCAATTTTTCGAACATTCCTTCTTTTTTTTGCTTAGACTGGACTCTATCCCACTCTCTTAAATGTCTCTCTTTATCTTTCCCATCGGTACTGACTCTGCACTCATCAATATTCATTGCTCCCACTCCATACTTTTTTACATTTTTAGTCATTGGGGACAATGGAGGTTTTTGAAATACTCCTATAGGCTCGAGAGCTGGCTTGAGTGCCTGTAATCCATATTTCCAGCCGTCCCATTTTTTTGCCAAGGAGGTTGATGGAACAGTGATATCAACCTCCTTGGCAATGCTTGCTCCGATCGTATGACGAGACTCCTCCTTTAAGCTAAAACATCCAGATTCCTTTTTACCTATTACTTTTCTTTTGGCTCCTGCCTGCTTATCAAATTGTTTAGACAAGTCTGTGGCCTTTGGAAATCCTGAGCCATAAATCCAGCCGACCATAGGATGCACAATAAATCCTAAGTCCTCTACTTGTACTGATAATCTATGGAATGTCCTGGATGCACTCATGGCCACAAGAAATCCTCCAGGCTTGAGCACTCGATAACATTCCTCCCATACCTCAAGAGGAGGGAGGACTTTATCCCACGACTTACCCATAAAGCCTAAACCATAAGGAGGGTCAGTTACTATAGAGTCAATGGAATTTTTTTTCATTTCCTTTAAGACATTCCAAGAATAATCATTATGAAGTTTTATCATTAGCTATTTGGAGATTGAAATTCATGCCCACAATTAGGGCAGGTCTGAATAACTTTTGCCTTGCTTGTGCTTGGAGATTCCTCATCTCCTTCTTCACTCTCCTCATCTTCCTCGATTGACTCTTTTAAAGGAGGCAAGTCTGGAATCCTAAAGTTAGGTAGATCAATATTATCTTTAAAGTCCTCTAGCTCTAGGTCTGCAGTAAACTCATCAAATCCCTCCATAGTGACTTTTGCATAACTGGAAGAGACCTCTAAGAGTTTTTCTTTTGCCTCTTTAAGGCTTTTTGCTGAGATATAAGCTACAGGAATAGGAGGAATCTTCCATCCTTCTTCTTTTAGCTTCTCTAGGACTAGTTTTCTGTGAGTCCCATCAATAATATTATTCTTCTTTTTGCATCTCCAAATAAAGATAGGAAATGAGAATCCTTTTTCTAATATTCTAGACCTAAGCTTTTCATACGCACTCTCCGTAAGGTCTTTTAGATTCCCCTGGATTATCGTCATGGCCTCTATTGGAAGCTTAGCGGATCCTTCGCATTTGATTTGAATTACCTTCTCACCTTTAGGCTTACGGACAGTCTTCTTTTTAGCTGCTTTCTTCTTGGCCATTTTTTATTCCTTAAATTTGATCTAGAAAATAGATTAGGGTTTGGAGGTCGATTACGTACATATCAAGTCCTGCAGCTTTACTGACAGGGATTTCTACAAAATATTGGTCTTTTTTTCGGCATGTATTATCCCTTTTCCAGTGACGGCATTTCTTCTTAAGAAGGGTAGTCTCATCCTTAAATTTCCAAAGAGATTGCTCTATAGATCTATTTGGGAAATCTTTGTAAGGAGGCTTGGCCCCTGAAGAGTGAGCGCAAGATACAGCAAAAACAAGATATAACATAAAAAAAATTCTAGTAATCATGCCCATTTGTATTCCTTTGGATAGTATCCATACCATTCAAGATATACTTTGCAATATTGAAGATAAGCATACAAGGCTGACTCGAATCTGCCAATCTCATATCTAATACCTTCAATTGTGATTCTTGCATTCCAATTCCTACTTTTTTTTACAAAACAGACCCCATTGTATCCAGACTTATTTGTAACTAAAATTCGCTTATTATTTGACTGCTCCGAAAAAGTAGACCACTTACAATTCTCAGGAGTATAGTCCCCTGAATTATCTATCCTATCAAGAGTACAGCCTTCAGGTCTTTCTCCCATATCTTTTGCAAATAGTGAGAAGTCATCCCATCTTTTACATACCTTAATCCCTCTACCTCCCCAATCTTCATACCTTGAGTTATTAGGATTACTGCATCTATTTCTCATAGACATCCAGGTTGAGTACAAGGGATGGTCGTGATTGTTAATTTTCATTAGGAGGTTCGGCATCTAATTCTTTTGCCCATATGTCAGAATATTTAGCAAATTCATTTTTCTTTTTTATAGCATGTTCAGCAAGCTCCAGGATTACATCTCCATAAGGATTCTCTCCTGCCCTTGCCTCTTTTTTCATTTGGTTTTTGGCATTGAGATATTCAAAGTAAAGCTCTTTAAACTCATCTTTCTTTTTTTGAGGAATTGTATGACTTCTGTCAATTATCTTCATAGCAAGTCTGGCCACGGAGTCGATTGCATTACTCACTGAGGAGACTGGATCTGCTGCTGCTTTACTTATGAGGGCATTTTCTTCTGGGTAGGTTTTCAGATATTTTTCCTCTAAACTCAACTTACTCTCCTTAACGAGCTATCCCTAGGAGGACTTTGCTCGGCCTCTTCCTTAAGACTCCCTTTCGGGCCCTCATTATGAGTTTAATATATTATACCAGGGCTAAGACTGGAAAGTCTATTTACCTGCAAATGTAAATGACGCTTACCATTCTTTGCCTTATGGCACTTTATCACTGTCCACTCCTTCTTTTTCCCGAGTTTTCCTGTCTTCCATTCCTTAAATCTATCGTTTATATGGAAGCATACTCTGTTAATATGCAGCTCACTCCATCCCTCTATAGATAAGTCCATCCCCCTAAACTCTACATGAGTCCAAGATGTCCTATTTTTGACTAAGTCAGTTGCAATGGAAGTAATACATATTGGGAGACTATTTTCTTCAGCATAGTTGACTACAGCAATGTAGACAGCATAGAGGCAGGCATTGAGCTGGAAGAAATCTTCCAGATTTACCTCTGGTTTAGCGATAATCTGGAAGCTCTCAATACCTGCCACTTTAATTAAGCTACTTTTCTTTTCTTGGCTTTTTTCTTCTTTTTTCCAGCTTTTGCTACCTTCTTTTTAGCTGCTTTTTTCTTGCCCTTCTTTTTCGATTTTGCCACTTTCTTACCAGCTTTCTTTTTCTTCTTTTGAGGCTTCTCAACTTCCTTCACAGTGCCAAGTCCTGCAGAAGCAGCTAGAGAGTGCACCTCTGCTGGCCCTTCTGTCGGGGCGTTTTTTGCTGCCCCAAGGCCTGCATCTGCAGCGGCCAGAGAAAGAGTCTCGTCTACGGCCTCTTTTCCAGTTAGCACTCGAATAAGATTGTCAGCAGCTTCTAGAAGGGGAGCTGTCAGGGAATTTACAGCAAGAGCTGAATGCTCCTGGAATTCTGCCCCTACTCCCTTGATGTCTTTTACAGCAGCATCAAGTCTACCCATGGCCGCCACGATTGGCTTAGGGATTTCATGAGCCTCAAACTTCCCGTCTTTCAAGGCATCTGTAATGGAATCCATTACATCCTTGAAAAGTACCGCTACTTCGTAAGTCTCTTTACAGACCATTGTCTGCTTTTGAATTAAATTTACCATTACCTATCCTTTTTTAAGTTTAGTAATCCTACTCTTGCATTGATTAGCTTTTTTGTAAAAATGATAATCGCATTTTATATTGAAGGCAAGCATGACGACAAGTATTACAGTTATTATTACCCAGTCCATTATTCTCCCTCCAAATGAGAAGAGATATCATCCAATATCTCTAATATCTTATTTTGCTTCTTCTCATTGCGGAACATAAACCACATACAGATTAAGATGGGAAAGCCTATCCTCTCTACTATTTCTATGGCCATCTTAACTGAGATATCCATTATTTTCTCTTATTTATATTTAGACCCTTTTTGGGTTTTTCTTCCTCTTCTTCAGATGGGAATGACAGTCTTCTTTTTGGCTCCTGTCCTCTTGTCTGAATTAATGCTCGAGCGCCTGTCCCTATTTTGGCAGGCATTTTTAAGGCCCCTTCAAGTAATGCCCTGAAAGTCCCTAAAGTGATTCCTGTCCCTAATGTCCTGAGATTCATTTCCTGGAGTCGAGTTACCTCTGTCATGGATGGATTTACTGGGACATGATTCTGCTTAGCGAAATCCAGGAGACCTGCCAGCTTATTGACCTTTTCTTTTCCAAAGGCCCTTTTATAAACTTCATTATTTTTATTTAGGAATGTGAGAATCTTAGCTGCTGAGAATTGGTCTCCTGCTCCAGCAGTCACTCTGGCCGTGTCCTCTAAGGCCTTTATTGCCAATTGAGCAGCATCCTCTTTTCCTACCAATTCTACGACTTTCTCGTAATTTTTTGAGTCTAATATAACTCTCCTCAATACCTTCTCATCTGCCAAAACTTTCTTCGTATTGACAAGATTGACTCCTAAGTCATCTGCTAACTTGGTATTCTTCATGGCCTCTGCCCACATCTGCCTGGCCGTCTTAAATTGGAGGAGTAGCTCATCTCCTCTTTTCTCCAGGGCATTCTCGACTGAATCCATAAAGGAGGATCTTATCTTAAGCATCGCAACGTCACTGACTCCTGCTACCCTTCCCTCTGTCTGAAATACAGTGATGGCCTTATCTAAACTTTTCCTAATATTATTGAGTCCCACGGCATTAACCTGAGTCTCTTTCAAATCCTCCATTATAGGGTCTAAGACTTTTCTGATTGCGTTATACTCAGATTGCTCAAGTCCTGCTGTCTTAGGACTAAATGGGACTGGCTGTCCCTTAGTATCATAAACTCCAAACTTCTCGATTCGATTGAGGAAGCTGTTTTTGACTTGGTTAGTTTTGAGGATGGTATCCTTCCCTCTTTCAGCAAAGTCCTCAAATAACTCTCTGGCTCCCATTTTAATAGACTCTATCTTTGACGTGACTACTTTCTTAAGCCCGGCCCCTACTTCAGGCCCTACTCTATCAATGCCTGTAAAATCTCCAATCTCTTGCTTGAGAGTCTCATATATTTTCTTGCTCTGCTCAGAGATTTCTTTTCTCACTTTGCGTCCAAAGAAAGGTATCTTCTCTAATATCTTCTCTTGTCTCTCTATTATGCCTCCAAACTTCTGGCCAATAGTAGGCTTGATACCAAACTCATCGGCTTGAGTGGTCAGCTCAGCAGCTCTCTTGGTTATCTTTGGGCCAATAAATTTACCTACTCCCTGGACTAATTGCTTAGAAGCAGCTCCTATGGCCCCTCCAAATGCTCCGAGCCCAGCACTCAATAAGAGATTTCCTGCTCTTTCTCCAGAAGACGGATCCAGCAAATCCACTTGAGGGACTTCAGTCAAAAGACCGCTCACGACTTGTCTTGCTGCTGCTCCAGCTACTCCTCCAGCCGCTCCTCCAGCCAACATAGTGGGAATCCCTCCAGGAGTGCCTGCTGCCATCCCTATCCCTGCTCCGACTATCTCTGGAATTGCTCCCAAAAATTCGGCCATATCTGCCTGAGAGAAGCCTGCTTGATTTAGTGGTCTAATTTGTCCTGACTGCTGAAGAAAAAGATTCCCTGACTCATCTCTAAGGACATTCTCTACTCCAAATTTTTTAATGAGAAATGCTCTCCTATTTGACTCCAAAGGCTCGATAGAGAATTGAAGCCTATTAAGAGGACCTAACTCTGCCTCTGGATTCCCAGAAAATTGAGCTAATGGGTCCTCTTGCGCAGGTTCGGGTTGTGCTTGAGATAATTGTGTTTGAGCTTGCTGCTCCTCTTGAAGTAAAGACTGAAGTTCAAAGTCTTCCTCGGGAGTAAGTCCTGATTGCGCCTCTTGCCCTTGAGCCTGTATGGCCTGGGCCTCTTCTTCTTGCAATTGCTGGAGTTCGATTTGCTCTGCTTCATTTAGCGGCATCCTATATCCCTCCTGCTTTCCTTTGAAGCTCCAGTATCCTTTGTCTACGTTGCTGTGTACGTACAGGGTCAGTAATGTTTACTCCTGGAGCTAATGGTATTTGCTGTCCTCCTGCTTGAGCAGATGGAATAATTTGGTCTTGTAATGGAGGAGCTGCTTGGATGTTTTGAATATCTACTCCAGGAATTTTTGCCTGGAATTGGGTAGTATCAAATCCCGGCCCCTCATCTGCTACTGCATCTTGGAAGTCTTTAATCCCAAAAATCTTTCCTTGGAATCCTCTTAATGTCCCATTGTCTCTAAAGTAATCTGCTGCTGCTTGCTTGGCTTCAGCAGCATTTTGTATCTGGGTCATCAATCTCTCTACCCTTCTAGCATTAATATCTTGAGGGAGAGTCTCATCAAATGCTCTTGCAATTAATCTCTCTCCTTCCTTCTCAGTAAACTGAGCGCCTAGTACGAGTCTTAAATTTCTCTGTACGACTTCTTCAATTGATTGCTGGACATTAACTGACTCAGGGCTAAAGGCTTTCCTAATTCCAGGTCCTACAAATGGAATCGACTGGACAAATCCTTGATCTACTCCAGTCAATCCAGGAGTAGTCTCTAAGGCAGTTTTTGCTTCTTGGAGCTGAGAAAGACCTTTGGCCACATCTGCACTCCCTCCTCCTGCCTCAAATTCTGCCAAATCTTTAGCAAATGCTTTATCTAATGCTTCTTGACCTGGAGTAAGGCCTAACTTACCTGCTTTAGCAGGAGAGTCTTTTCTCTTGGCCTTTGCTAATTGAGCGGCTTGTAATAATTTTTTCCCAGCAGTCTCTTCCTGTTTTCTTTTTGATATACCTCCAAGCAAAGGACTAACTGTCCCTGGTATTTCAGCTCCAGTAAATTGAGATATCTCCTCAGGAGTAGCTCCCTCTTTGGCCAAAGAGACCTCGAGTGCTCTTTGTCTTGCAGTTTTCTTTTCTTTTGCTTCAGTCTCAGCTAAACCAAGCCTACGCTCCTCTTTCCTCTCTCTTTGGAGCCTCTCAATATCTCTATTGAAAGCATTGAGTCCTGCTACTATTCTATCGACTGTACTTGGCATACTAACCTCCTGCCCCACCTGTAGCGGCTTTTGCGCCACCACTTCCAGCAAATAAAGCTACTGTCCTAGCTGAAGGTATCGCTATATCAAATAGTCCTCCTTCTCTACTAGGTCTTTGAGTTGCTACTTGCTGTGGTCTTCTAACTTTAGTTAATTGAGCAAAATCGGCCAGTCTCTTTCTTCTCCCAGCAGTTAACCTTTCTCTTTCTCTTATTAGAGCAAGTGGGAGCTGGAATAGCTGGCTTCTTGATCTGGCCCTAATATTGGCCAAATTTTCGCTTAAGTCTTTGTCTATGCCCAATTGCTGACTTATCCCGACTGCAGATGTCCCTAGCCCTCTTTGAGCGATTATATCTCGGAGTCGTCTACTTTGATCTCCAAATAAGCCTCTAGCTGCTCTAGTCTCTTCTCTCTCTCTTCCTTTTACTTGGCCAAAGAGAGCGCCTCTAAATGCCTCAACATCTGGCTCAAGACTTTTACCTTCTATGTCTGGTCTTAGGGATTTATCTAAACCTGCCAAAGCTCCTTGCCGAGCCGATATTTCAAATAGCTCTTGTTTGGAGAAAGGGATGGTCCGAGTACCTGTCGGGGCCTGTTTTTTACCAAAAAGCACATCTGCTGGAGAACCTCTAAATAGTCCCATGTCCTACTCCTTGAGAAGATTTATTAAAGCTTTAAAAAATAATTTCTTTTTTACTGGGTCTGAAAGCTCATCTACATCAAGATTTTTTAAAAAAGTTTTTGCTTTCCTCTTCTTCTTCCAGATTGCCATATGATTTTTATTTTTATCTTCATTACGAAGTTTTAGTTCCTCTGCCTCAAGCATTTGGAGAGTTGCCAAGTCTTTGGTATTTACAATGCGGTCTTTGTATTTTTGGACATCGGGGACATTCAAGTCTTTATCTATAATGATTTTATGAATCTCGAAAATATTATCTACTCTCCTACGATACTCCTCTTTAGGCATGGCCAGCAAAAGGGTAGGGAAGATTAAAATTAGTAAAACTTTCATAAATACTCCTAATAAGCAAACGGAGAGTAATAAACTGCTATCTCAAGTTCGGATGCGTCCCCTGCCAAATATATGTCACATGCTGTCCCTGCTACTTTATCGTGCTGAACTATTAATGTAACATTGGTTTGATCTGCTAAATAATCTATAGATCCATCCAAATAGACAAAGTTTATATCTTCTGCTGCACCACCTTTTCCTGCAGTTAGAGTGACAGTGCTGTTTGTTCCATCTGAAAATCTCCATTTGCATGTGGCCTGAGCATTTGTCAAAAACCGACCCCTCCCAACTATCCTATAATGTCCCTTTGGCATAAATGAGAAAAGAATTTGAGGCTGTCTACCGTCAACATGGCCTACTTGATAGCCGCTTGTATTGTATATCCCTTTAACTGTCCTTTTTGTATCATCACAATCACTGTCTGCTGGATAATCAGTGTATGATGTTGATGTCCCTACCCATCTACAGTTAGTCGTAGATTCCCATTTCACACTCCCAAAAAAACCAGCACTCCTTTCAGGGTTAAACTTATGATTAACCCATGACTGGACAGAGTTAGATGCGATATTTGAATTGTTATCATTGTAGAAGCTTCCTAGTGCTTTATGGAACGACCCAGTAGCGTTCGTTGCTAACTCTCCAAATGATACCGATGGAGCTGTGACATCTACTACAAAGTGAAGCCCTGTCCCTGAGGATCCATCCTTTGCATAGACATAGTAGACCTGAGAGACTATCTCTCCTGATACTTGGTTATTGCCTCCATCCCCAAAGCCAATTGTGCTACTTGCAGTCTTATTAACCCAATCTCCATTAACTGCTAACCTACACGGAGCTACATTCACCTGAGAAGGAGAATCATATGTGACCTCACATCCATCTTTGACTGAGTAGAATAATGCTTGAAAATCTGTCGCAGACAATTCTGACTTGGTAATAACAGGAAGGGAGTCAGTTGGGAGAGTGCAGCTACCATTATAAATCTTATTGACTTCAGTATAGACTGTATTCACGTCTGTATTATATTTTGATGAGGTAAGGATACTGTTAGCAGAATTGTTATTTCTCGATATTGTGCTGCAAGCAGCAGGGTAGGCAGGCTTATTATATATAAGAGCAAGCAATCCCATGATGAGTATGCCCATTCCCTGCATTATATTTGTTTTTAGTTGACTCATACATTTCTCCTAATTAGGACATCCATTTTTTGAGACATGGACTTGCCCCTCTATTAAACTCATATTAGCATCTGTGGCGCTTTGACTGTACTTTAAAAGTAAAGATTGTCCTGTCCTCAATATTTCTGAAATATTCCTAGTTACCCTTCGACCATCTGTAAGGACTCCCTCGTCAAGCTTTGACACGCCAAGCTGAAAACCATCGGCTGTCCTGCTAAATGAGGAGGAAGTAGAAGTATTCTGGGCATAGTCTAAGTGGGCGTTGACTGTGATGTCGTCATCTCCCTCTACGGCCCTAACTATATGGGAGCCAAAATTATAAGATGACTCAAAGTCTTGCCCCGTAAACCAAAACATATCAAAAAAGGCATCTATATCTACTGAGTCATTGTCTATATCTACATCATGCTTATCCTCTGCCATAGAGTACTTATAGATAAATCCGTTAGCACCTGCTAAAAGGACAGCATCCTCTCCAGTAGATAACTCGGCATGGACGGCATCAAAAAAGTTAAGAGCAAATTCCAGAGGCCTAAACCCCCCTACATCAAACTCATAATTATAGCACTTACTCAGGGTAGTACTTACTCCCTCAGAGATAAATGTCATGTAATTGCCTTTAAATCCTGGAAAGAAGACACTGAAGAAATTCGAATAATTTGTCTTATTAAGTTCGTAGACATATCCCGGCCTAGTAAATATATCAATTAAATCTCCATCGGCTATCTCAGCAGGGACGACTCTCCCTTTAACTTTCCTTTTTCTTAGCTGCCCATTAGCTATCTCATACCAGCCAGTAGTGCTCATAAATTTTACAATACCTGCTTCCTCTACAATCGTGTCATGGCCAATACAACCTATGCTGGTAGATGCAGGTCCCAAGTCCTTTATTCCTCCAATCTCAGAATAAACTTCTACAGAATTCCTTTTAAAAATACAGAGGAATGGCCTCAGATTGTCATTATCGTAAAAGCCTACTCCTAACCCAGTCACAGGCCCTTTCCCACTGGCCTTAATGGTTTTTGATGTCCTGGAGTTGTCAAAGGCATCTGGGATATATGGCTCGCTAATAAAAACATCTGAAGGATTTGCGCTCACTCCTGCCAAAGCAATAGACTTCCCAAATGTAACTATAAATTTGGCATCTGCTGGAGGAGTCCCGTTAGTGGTCGGAGCGGTATCAGTGCTTAGAGGGTCATCGTCTATAGTATCTGCGGCATCCCCCAAGTCTATCTCATCCCAAAATATCCAAGCAGAATTATTGGTAATATCTTTGAGGTATATCCTTTTTTTATCTATTGTAAAATTTCCTACTGAGGTATCCATTCCAGATATATCTATCTGCTCTCCAGATGCCACAGTGACCAAAGCGCTCGCAGTCGACAAATTAGATTCGAATCCTGTAGTAGTAGAGTGGAAGGTGTAGGCTACTTTATAGTCTGCTGCTGTGAGAGTATTCCCTGCGCCTGAAGATCCTACTGTGGGAGCTGAGCCTCCAGCTTGTCCTAATGCTCCAAACGTAGTCCCATCCCATTGAAAGACGCCATCTCCCTCAACTACGATGAGATGCCTGTCCCTAAACGTGACGGCCCTATGTTTTTTGCTGACAGTTAACCCTGTCTTTATGGCAGTAGATGCCCCCGATGTCGGGACTTTGTAGAGAGAAGTGTTTACTTTGGCAATTGTCAAAAGATTGTCTGACAAGTCCTTAAATGCAGAGAGTGATGTAACATCCCTTCCCTCTTCTATAGTCGTATCATTAAATCTTGTATATCCAGGTCGAGTCTCTAGGACTCCTTGATTAGAAAGGACATTCCTAGCGTCTGTAGAGCGGTTTTTGGGATTTACCTTGTACGAGACAGGCAAGTCCGAAAATCTCCAGGAATTTAATCCTCTCTTTAGTAAAGGCATTAGTGTACCTCAAAACCGTCAACGTCACCTTCCATATCTACGACTGAGGAAGGTCGACCTCTTGTCCTTCTATGTTTTCTCTTAAGTCTTTCCTTATAATCTTGATAAATAAGCTCTCTGGATTTATAACCCTCTCTATCTCTATGGTCATATCCAAGCCATTTTACTCCAGCTATTAGTGCTGTCTTCCATGAGATAGGCATATCCATAAGTCTGCTCGACTCATAAAAAACTTCATGAGGTCTTCTCTGGACTGTGTATATCAGAGTCCTTTGAGCATTTGTGGCGCTTGCAGCAAGAGTAGGATAAAGATAGATAGAATCAATGCCTTCAAAATCGAAATCAAATGGAGTCTCGCTTGATTGAGATGTATCAGGAGAAAATCTCCTGAGTCTGTCCTTGTCTACCCTCCTCAAATATCCAGATCCAGTAGACCATAGCATCTGTTCATTAGATACCTCATCTACTTCAGTATCGCTTGGAGGAGTTATTGTGGATGTAGCCTCAGAGGATATTATAGCAGTACTCGTAAGATTATCTGCTATTTCTTGATCGAATAAAAACTCTCCAAAGGAAGACTCACCACTTTCTTTTTTAGCTATATAAACTCTCCTGTAGATTGTTTTTGGAGCTACTCCAGTATTTCCTGGATACAAAGGAATACCTGACACACTGATAGTCCTATTTGCAGATGTGGCCAGCAGCTCGGAGCTTTCTGTCCCTGCCTCAGATTCAATATATCTTTTTCCATCCTCATCAAAAATTACAAAAGTCACTAGGACTTTATACGTAGTCGTATCAGTGAGAGTCCCTCCTGAAGCAAGTGCCACAGTAGGAGCTGCAGGTTTATCTGGAGAAAGATTTATAATTTGCTGCTCAGTAGGAAGTAGTTTTTTTAAAGTTAATTGATAATGAGGGATAGGAATCTCCTGGATTAAATCATCTTGGATCCTATCTATAAATCCTATTGTTTTGGCCAAGAAAGTAGCGTCTGAGGATGTAGACCACAACTCTGCCAAGCAATCGTCAATTAGGGCCTTTTGAGTCCATTTATGCGCCACAGGTCTCTCCTTCCTTCCCTTTTAGGATCATGCTTAATGACATGATTCCGACCAAGGACGTACTTGCAATATGGTAAGGAAAATTTCCAAAAGAATTGGCCAAAGACACTAGGAATGAATAAAGGAATAACCTGTCTCCTTCTATTATCTTCTTTCTCTGTGACCAAAAAAACCACAGAGCTGCGATGACTCCGATTAATCCAAAAGCAAGACTATACTCAAGAAATTCATTATGAACTTGCCTCATTTTGGCCTCTCCTCCAAAAACTCTGTAATAAAAGTCTGAGAAGAATCCAAGTCCTCTTCCAAAAACGTAGTATTTTATCTTGTAGTAGTAAGGGTAAAGATAATTATAAATATCTGAGAGTATCCAATAGCCTTCAGACTTGAATGCATAATCATTATTTTTGAAAAATGTTAGGGTATTCTTCCAGGAATTAAACCTTCCAGAGTCATTAAGGTAAGGGACTCCTTTATAGGAATAATAACAAATTGCTAAGAATGCACCTGAGCCTAGAATAAAAGCAGGAATCTTAAACTTGCATTTGAATACTGTTATCCAGATAGCTGCAATAGTCCCTGCTAAAAGGGAGAGTACAGGCATAGTAGAAGTCAAACCTGTAGCAATCAATCCGATAGGTAATAGATATGGAGTTTTTAAAAGGAATGGGACAGTCATGGCCAAAAGGCCTCCAGTAGAATTCGGATTTCCTTCAGTCCCAAAAGCAGTCGCATAAGATCCTTTAAAATAGAATGTCTTACTTGAGCCCAGAATCAGCTCTCTATATATGTCTATATGGAAAAAATGCCCCACAATAACCACGATAGACTGAGTCAGGCATGTGGCAATCAGAGCATTCTTGATTATATTTTTGTATTTAAAATCCAAATTGCAGAGTAATTGTGCGATTAAGACTAGCCCTGCTAAGAAGCAGATTAATTGATGGCAGTATTCAATTGAATTGAAGTATGCCCTATTTAGAAAGGCCAGAGGCAGTATTATCAAAGTGTATATTAAGAAATGTTTATTTGTCTGAGTCAAAGGTTTGAAGAATCCAAAAAGGATTACAGACAGAGCTATAAGAGCGCAAAAGAGCTGGTCTCTTGAAAACCTTGGAGAGACTGGCTGGTCAGTGACCTTAATAAATAGAGGAGTGAGAAAAACTCCCACTCCCCAATAGATATGAAAAAGCAGCTTCATATTCATTATCTTAAATCTAGAAAGGCCTCAACTGCTCCTGAGGCCGTGGAAGCATCATAAAAGACTCCCCAACTTTCAGCAGATGCACTTCCATCACCTACTCCTAGGGCCATAAAATAGCCTGCTGTCTTTGTTGAAGCAAAAATAGGGTCTCCTGCTGCAGCTACATCATTTCCATCTCCATCAAAGAGCAAGAGACTTGTATAGCCGTATGTCTGACATTTACAAAGCTTTCCATTCGCACAACTTTCCTGAAGCATACAATGAGGTCTAGCTGTGACTGAAGTGGTTCCCGTGACTGAGTACCCATCGTCTGCAGTATAGTCCAGAATCATCCCTGAGCCTGCTGCATAAGTAGTCCCTGAGTTATTCTTGACATGAATGTAGAAGACTTCTCTAGATCCAGGCTGGAGAGCACCAAGATTATCTAGAGATGTAGACCTGCCTACTAGGCCCACATCTGCTTTAGCACTTGGCAAGACAAATTCTATGGCCTTCTCTAGAAAGCTAGATTTTTCTTCAACGTTTGGAGAGTCGTATGCCAGGGCAGACCCGAGCCCGAATATAGTAAATAAGAGTAAAATTAATTTTTTCATTTTCCTTCTCCTTATTAGGTTCGAAATATTAAACTTTTAAAATCCAATTAAAATCCAAAAAATTCGGGATGACCGAAGCCATCCCGTTACTTATTAAGCTGAAGTGATATCATTCACTCTAGAATGAAATTTTCTCTCACTTGCTGCTGAGACATAATAAAGGAAAATTCTTTCCAATAGAGCATCTGCTGTCTCAAGGTCAGAGATACTCTGTCTTCTCATATTGTGGTCTCTATGGACATGAAGCTTAAAGTGCTTTGAATCTAAATGGAAAAGAGTATTAGCAGGCATTCCTGCATTATCTACTAAGTAATCAATCCCGTTATAGATTAAATTTTGCCCTTTATGACCTAGGCCATTCAGAGTGGAATCTCTGGTAGTCCTTTGGACTCCTGTTAGAAGACCTCTAAACTTAGAGAATACACCTTTGGTCATTACTCCTATATCAGGACCACCTACTCCAGGCTCGAAAGCATTGTCATAGGAAGCATCCACTATGGCCTGAGTTAGGGCCCTATTTGTCCCACCGTTATCATCCACATTAGAGACCCAAGTGGATAAGTCAGTAGAAGCGATAGACCCATATGAACCACTAGAAGCGATTACTGAATCTAGACCTACAGTTTGGTCATTTGCGGCTGTACCTGTGAATAAAGCCTTGGTTAATCTTTGGGCCATGGCCAACTCTGCTTGTCTAATCTTTTTATCAATTAGCTTAAGCACTCCAAGCCTTCCAGAGTTTTTGGCAATATCTGGCTTGTAGATAACCACTGACTCGTATAGGTAAACCCATTGATGGAGGGACGCACTGATTCCATCGTACTCTTGCAATGACAGAGCATCGGACCTCTTATAATGGCCTCCAGTTGTCCCAGTATCATCTTTGGTCATTAGAGGTAAGAGTACCTGATTCCCACCTTCTTCTAACTCCTGCATATCCCTCAGCTTCCTGAGAAATTCACTGGAGAGGAATACCCCTTCTGTCATCTCATCTTTGATGAGGTCATGGGTAATGGCCGTTACCTGGCTAAAGGAGAATGCTCCTGTCTCATCTTTCAAAAAGACAAGAATGAAATTCATTAGACTCATAAATAAATATTTTAAAGTTTTCAAGTTAACCTCCCTTTAAATAGCGATTACATACCGCCATACTTGTCCATGAGATAAGTCTCTCGGCTTTGATTGGCCTCAGGTTTTAAATCACGGTTAATTTTATGATGCTTCCCTAATCTGGCATCACTTTCCTTTTTCGTTTTGTCCGTTTTGTTTTTGGACTCAAGTGCCTTCTTAATCTGCTCTCCATGGACAGCAAAGAATGCCTGCTTAGGAGTCATAGATTTGTCAGCATTTGATGCCCACATCTTTTTTACGTCCTCATAATTAGGGACGACCTTAAGGCTTGAGAGTTTACCTCCATAGGCCTTCTGGATTTCAGCAAGTCCATTATCCCACTCCTTTACAATCTCAGTATTCTCAGTCTGCTCATTACCACTCTTTAGGTCCTTTATAATCTCTGTTAGATTATTGACTTGAGTGGTTAGATTGGTCACTAGAGGATTGTTTTGGCTCTCTACAAGAGCATCTGTCTCTCTTGAAAATGCCTCTGCCAAGTCATTGTAGACCTCGGGGTCTGACTTTTGGAGTTGATTTAGGACTCTGGAAAATACCTGATATTCTTGTAAGGTCTCACCAATCTCTCCTTTTTGCTTCTCAAATGTCTCCATATCAGCTTGGAATTTTGTCTCTTTATCAGAGAATTCCTTTTCCATAGCTTGACGTTGAGAATCTAGATCCTGAGTACCTTGATTTCCTTCAAGTCCTTTATTAATTAATTCCTTAATCTCATCTGCATTTTTAAATTCTAAAGCATTCCCTTCCTTATCCTGGAGGCCTAATTCTTTTACTGCCTCCAAAAGATTTCCAGTATCTTTTACCTCAAAATTTTCCAATTCTTCTTCTAGAGTAGGAGGAGTATCTCCATCCTTATCGTCTTTGTTTTGCTTGTCAGCAATATTGGAGACATTATCATCCTTACTATCATTATCTGCAGGGGAATCATCTGCTGGATATTTATCCATGATGGCCTCGAAATCTGTGGCCCCTCTTTCTCCTGCTCCAGCATCTCCTCCATCCCCTCCTAGTCCTCCAGCACCTCCATCTGTACCGTCTGAAGCCTCATCTAATAAAAACTGGGGATACGATCTTATAAACATTTATTTCTCCTATATTTGGTTAGCAGTCTGGCTTAATTGCTCTACCTGCTCTTGTCTTATGATATCTTCCAAAATCTTCCTCTCTTCATTAGAGAGTAGCTCTGGATTAACATTGGCTTTAATTTTTAGATTCTCGATTTGGCATTGCTCTAACTGACCCTTTAACTCTTCCAGGACAGCTTTTGTCTCATCATTCTCATCCATTGATGCCATAAGTTTTTGCTTTTTAGGTAGGTCAATGACTGTGAGCATTTGTCTGACTGTAATCGCTCCAAGCTCAACTAATTTGAGCATGTACGCATTAAATGCTTGCTTATCTACTCCTGCCATGGATCCAGGAGCAATTGTAATCTCCCATTTAAGATCCTCTATTTCAGCAGGATTAAAGATAATGGCCTCTAACTTACCGTCATCTCCAGATGCGAGCCTGAGAGTCTTCTCAGTAGTCCAGAAAGAGATATTATTGGATATGACTATCTTGGCAAGCCTATCCATTGAGTAGTATTGGTCATTTCTATCTTTAAGACGCACTCTACCTAATGCTTGCTGCTCTAATTTATCGACTAAGAGTGCTGAAGAATTAGGATGAGGAATTTTTCCATCGGAGGCCGCTCGAGTGCCTGCAATGTCCTTCATTTTATCTACTCTACCTTGAGAGAAGTTTACGACTTGCTCAGAGATTATCCCTGGCTCCATATTCTTCATGGTAGAGCCTTGAGGAATAAAGTAAGTAGCTCCATCCTCATTTACGATGTCTTCTTTCTTAAGGCCTGTTTCGATATCTACAAGCTTGACTGGATTAGCTACCTTTTGGAGTCCTTTGTAGACTTTATATCCCATGACAGCTTGCATAGACTGAGAATCATACATATTACGAGTCTCATTGATTCCATAGATATTCATGTCCTTATATGCATACCAAATGACTAAAGGTACTTCTCCATGGTCTTCTTCTGGAGAGTCATCATACACGGTCAATTTACCAAGAGTTTTTATCACTCTCCAATTGTCCTTATACTTAGGCATCCCTCCTTCAGGATTTTCTCTATGGAGTGCTTGATGGGCCTCCATATGGTCTTCTAGAATTTTAATTTGCAAGAGTATCTGATCAGCTCCAGACTCAGGAGACTCTTGCATGGCCTGGACAGCCACTTCTTGCGCAGCATCCTGTCCATCCTCTATTGTGAGTCCTAAAGCATCATATAACTGAGTGAGTAAAAATAAATGGGCCTCCATATGAGACTCATGGTCCTGGTACTTGGATACATCTAACCCCTCATCTCCATTAATCCCTTCATGCTCCTCCTGGACTTCCTCTATGGTTTTCTCTTCAGGGATAGGGATTAGGGTATAGTCTTTCTTATAAGTAATTCTCATCACCAATAAGTCGTCATCCATATATGGGATAGGTGCTCTTCTTTTGGACTTTCCAGTTACATCAAAGCTTTCTAGGCCTTCACGGTCTTTCTCAATGGCCGTGCCAGTATCCTTGGCCTTTACTTTATCAATCTCTTTGGCACTTTTAGGAAATTCCCTTTTGAGCCATTGCTTATCTCTTTTAACTTCAAATACTGCCTTGTAGCAATCATCTATTAAGCAAGACCTACCCTCAAGCCATACATTTCTCCAATGAATAACCTCAAACATTTGACGGCCATTACCATTGTCTCCATTCCTGTCCCAATATACATAAAGGTATCCAGGTCCTCCTATGAGGCTATTCCTGATAAGTATTGGCTTTAGAATGTGAAAATTTTGGTCTTTAAGAGTCCACTCAAATGACTTGGTAAGAGTGGATGCTGTCTCTTCATGCTCTGGGTCTTCAGTCTGAGCTATGACTCCTGCCATTGAATCGGTCAGGATGGGTACTGCTCCCTCTATAATTTCAAATATAGTATTTTCGTATGGACGGAATTGATTCCTATTTCTCCAGATGTCTCCATAGTAAGCTGATTCTTCCCTAGTCCAGCCAGGTTCGAATTGCTTCCTATACCTCTTGAGGGGTTTAAATACCTCATCTGTGAGTTTTTTAGGATCTTTCTCATCCTTTTTGACGATAGCTTTTGATGCGGAGTTGTTTTCTGCCATGGCAATAGTCTAAAGGCAATGGAGGTAAACACTCTTGCTTTTTCCGGTAGCGGAAAATCTCTTAATAAAATGAAGTACAATATTAGACTTCATTCATGTCAAAATCATACCGTTTGAAGTGCCGTAACCCGAGATGCAAACAAGAATTTTTAAGATACTGGCCCAAAGAAGAGTTTGATAAACTTCAATATGGCCCCGTCCCTGGAATAGCTTGCTTTAATTGCGGATTCCCTAAAATGATAGTGGTTAAGTCAAGCATGACTGTAAAGGACGGGTTTATCCCTGGCTTCCAAAGGAATATTAGAAAGCACTGCGCTACTTATTCTGAGTACAAAGCTCATTTAAAATTAATGGGCCTGCAAGAGGTAGGGTATGAAGACTTACCCGAGGAAGAGGGATTCTCCAGGACTCAATACTTTAATGATGAGAGACTGAAGAAGATTTATGACCTTTTAGATAAAGAGGATAAATTCTCTGATAGAGAAGCTGAGTACCTCAAAAATATCCATAAAGATGACAAGCATATTAAAGAGACTGCTGAATCAATGGTACATGAGGGAAGTCGGACATTCAGTGCTATGGATGATAAGGAAAGGTCTGAAGTCAAGGAAGCAGGCCAAGATTTACTCCAAAACATTTCCTAATCAATGATATAATCATTAAATGAAGTGGATATTCTTCCAATTTATATTAATCTTTTGGATGCTCCTAATGATAAGCTCTCTTGATGCCCTGGAAGTCTACCTAAACAATGGGCAGGAAGATTACTGCAATTGCTATTGTGACTCAGTAAACAATTCTTTTGATAATCCAGATAAAACCGACTCCAACCACCACCAGTATTAAAAAGAAGAAAAACATTGACACTAGTAAATATCTGACCAGAAATACCTCCTCAGACAATTGATATTCTCCATTCTTATGCTTTATTGGAAACTCGGACATCTTCTCCATCTTTAGTTTTACCTGTCTTTGTGGCCTGAATTGCTACTGCGTAGCTTACATTAAGATGTTTAGCGAATGCCCTTATGCTCTCAAACTCCTGGTCTCGAAAAAAGACTTTCTTGCTATTCTTTTTCCATGCTTTTCTAAGTGCTTTAGCGTGGCTTCTCTCAAAATATAAATCTTTATCCTCTCTACTGAATTTCTCTTGCATCATTCCCACTCATCTACTAAGTCGCCTTTCCCGACAACGTCAATATCTTTTGAAGGAGCATAGACATATCCCTTTTTACTCTTATCTACTCTGACCGTAGATGGAGGCTGGACTTCTCCCTTCTCCCCAAACTCTGTAAAGGACTTATGTACGTACTCAAGGGTTTTATTGTGGAGATTATTCATCACCTTGACCATTTCATTAAAATCACTTCTAATGGCTTTAGCATTCCCATAATTTACTCTTATTATTCTCTTACTAAGTAAGTAATAAAAAACTGAAATCCAGAAGACTTGTATTATTGCACCTAATGCAAAGAACAGTTTTATTTCTTCAATTGCTGTCATTGTGAATCCTAAAGGTTATTGGGGAGAGTCTATAATCGGCTGGTAGGAATAGATTGCCTTAATTAGTTTTTGGCATTTCTTAGGCCTCCATCCTTGATTAGAGAAGATACAGACTCCTGACCAGCCAATTATGACAGAATCACATTTAAAAGGCTCTTCTGGGATAGGATTCTTCCCTGTCTCCAGGTCTATCAATCTGTCTGAGCTAACCGAGTCTCCTTCTCGGAGAGTTTTTACAAATTTGTAGATAGGCTTCATTGTAATAGGGCAATTGACTATCATCCCCTTCTTAAAGACCACTGGACGGCCATTGGCCATTAATGAAAATGGAATCAAGAATAATAATAAAAATTTCATATTTTTCTCCTTAATATTTAAAATTATCTAAATCAAATAAGTATCCAGACATAGTAAAAGCTATAGTATTATCATTCGAGTCTGCTTCTACAATTCTTATCTTTACATCTGTTTTTGGAGGGAAAGAAAAATATCTACTGTGACCTATATATCCATTCTCTGTAGATGTACCTGCCCCACTGAGGCCGAAAGTAAACATTGTCCTCCAAGTATCAGAATCAATTAGTCTTTGCTGAAGCTTTAGAAAAACGCTCCCACTTGTCTTCCTCTGAAGTGAACCCGTTAGAGTATCTACAAGCCAATATCTACCTTTGGGTACAGTGTAGACTAATTGCTGAGTCTGAGAATCTCCTGCTGGGAGATAGGCTATAGTATTAGCACCACTTTTCACGCTAATATTTCCTGCATTGACTCCTCCAGAGCCAGACTTCATTACGTTGGCCCTGTTAACTCGAAAGAATCTCCCTGTCATTGTCGCGACTGTAGTTCCTGTCAAATTTTTTGTCTCAGATATCTCATTATAACCAAAGTCCAGTCCCATCACTTCGACTATCCTGGCCCCCGTACCTCCATTTGTATCATTAGCATCTGAGCTTACGATAGTGGTAACCAAGTCCTCTGTGGGAAAAGGGTAGTCTCCTCCCACATAAATCAAATCTCCTGCTGCTGAAGCTGAGTCCACGTTTTCAATATAGCCAAACTTCCTCTCTGTCCTGACTCCTGTAAGTTCACCTAGTGCTGTAAGTATATGCCAGTCAATTGTGCCATTTTTGGCGTAGGTATTTTGTATCAGAGAAATTATAAATAGTAGTATGATAATACGTTTCATACGACCTCCATTCGCTAAGGGTTATTATGCTTTTCTATCGAGCCCTTTATAATAAAATATACACCTATAACTATGAAGCAAAATCCTCCACAATTGAAGAAGAATCCTATATTTTCTCCTATTGCAAGGAATTCCTTCCATATCTTATTGACATGATGTTGATGGAAAATCTGCTGAAGCACCTCTTTATTCATTTGAAAAGACCTTTAATCCTCATACAGAAAAATAATGCAATACCAATAAACATTAAGCCGCCACAGAAAAAGAAGAATCCAATATCCTCAATCATGAATACATATGTCCTCCATGCCTCTTGGAAGTGCTTATCATGCTGAGCATTCTGCATAATAGTGGTAAATTTATCTACCAGTTTTTCCATTAATCAAAGATGTCCTGATTTCTTTTTTTATTTTGCCTTTCCCATTTGTCATGCTCAGTCTGACCTGTCTGGATACGGCCAAATTGTGGTCTTCTGGAATTACTCCTACTGGCCTGCAATGCTTGACTATAGTGTTTACGGCCAATGCAAGCTAGACAATATGCAACGACTCTATCCTTCCCATTAAGCTCTACAATCCCATTCTCTCCTCTGGTCACTGTACTCATCTGAGTGGGAAGAGCTACATCGAGTATCTTGGAATTGCCATCTCTAAGTCTAGCTATCCCTTCATTAATCATATCGTTTTTTGATGGGCCTGTAGTCATCCAGCCATATCTAATAGCTTTCTTCTTTGTTTGCCTGTCCTCAATAGTTTGAGCATATATCCGAGGGTAATAGTTATTCTTGAGCGTGGTTATCGTGGTATGGCCCATATTATTGTTTTCCACTATTAACAGAGCATCATTGTATATCTCTCCAAGAGCAATAAGCAGGTGACCGAATAGATCGGCATCTATCTTCCCATGCCATTTAGCTACCTGGACATAATTCTCATCCATCACATAAAGGGAGGAGCTATCCCCTTGAGCAAGTCCTTCTGCCACATCTGCCCCAATAAAATATGTCTTCCCTTTTCTCTGTGGTGTATAGATTGTCAATTGGTCCCAGAATTGTTTAAGAATTTGGTCATTTAATTTTAATCTCTCTTTTATGTCATTTGGTCGGAAATTAGTCAGGCTACTAATCAGTGAATTTACTACCTCATGAGGAAATACTGGCTGTCCTGTATGGAGAAAGGCCTCCTCATCTGATAAAGGAAAATCTTGCTTAAATCTCTCTTCTGGAGTCAAATAGCATTCCTCCTCATCATTCAAGTATTCCATAATTTTTAATCTCCGCCACATCAAATTCTGAATAGTCAGAGGATACTGCTTTGCTATCTCTTTCTCATATTTGGTCAGTACAGGTCTTTTGGATGGAGTGATGGCATAATCATCTACCTCATACCAAGCTACAAAGAATGGCTTATAAATACTCTCATTCCTTTTTGCAGCATTGTAGAGAAGATAAAAAGGTCTTCCTGTACCTGCTCTTCCATTAGCTGTGGACTCTTTGGCGATGAATGTCCCATCTACTAGAGGTATCGAGTTTTGGACCCCGTCATCAATCTCAGTATAATAAAGATAAAAAGCATTCTCTGATAGATGAGCAAATTTCCTAGATTCAGATCTACCTGCATTCGGATCCAGGGCAGTCTCAAACTTAACCCCAGATGCTAAACCAGGATTAGTTAGTCTGGCATTAAAGTCAGGATTATCAAATTCAATCTCTTTGGTATTATTCTTGGATATCATCGGTATCAAAGATGGAGGGAGCTGCTGAAGAAAGAAGGAGTATATCTTCCTGATAGAAAGAGTCCTATCACTCTTATCTGCCATCCCTAGGCCTTTAAAATTTGAGTCTGTGGCCATCATATGGAAAAACTTTGATGCCACAATGGTACTGAATCCGGCCTGTCTAGGCTTGACGACAATAACCCTTACAGGTCCTTTGATACTATCCAGGAATTTAATGAATTTGAGCTGATACTTTCTAAGATGTAGGGGCTTGATACCACTCACCTTGGTCTGGATTTTTAGGAAGTGCCTTGCATAGAATTCGTAATCAAATATCTCCTGCAAGGCATACCTACCTTATTTTTTGGATGGATCTAAAACAAAACAGGCTATATGTCTCCCTAGTCCTTTGCCTCGAGATCCATCTTCAATTGCATGCCATTTGACATCTTTAAGATTTCTTACCTCAGAAGCATGCTCAAGAAGCATTAGGACCCATTTATCAATTGGATAAACCATCACTACTTTTTTACCTTGCTTGTATTCCTCAATGCATTTCCTGGCCCAAGCAGTGGGTCCTTTCTTCTTTCCATCCATGAGAAATGACCCAAATGGAGGATTGACCC
>Ga0209756_1000442_pt1 | contig 40609 bp, 55 predicted proteins | sample ETNvirenome_6_85_FD_184071 | JGI IMG/M metagenome (GOLD analysis project Ga0209756, IMG submission 184071) | Marine viral communities from the Pacific Ocean - ETNP_6_85 (SPAdes) (version 3) | ecosystem: Environmental > Aquatic > Marine > Oceanic | place: Pacific Ocean | collected 2013-06-19 | reverse complement strand
CCCAAGTCGTCACCCACTTTGGTGATCTGACCGATGGCGAAAGTGGTAAAGATTCTTTTATGAGCTTTGGAGCATACGGCGGCATTAACCGATTGGATACAAGCGTTCGCGATTTCCATCTCTATGGAACCACCACCACCACAGGCTTCTACTTTGACGAGAGTGCAGGAAATTTTGGTATCGGAACGGCTACTCCGGGTTCCACATTAGACATCAGTGGGTCAGTCTCCCTAAAGGTAAGTGGGCTTAAAACCAGCAACTACACAATAGCCGCTGACGACCACACAGTTGTTGCAGACTGCGGGTCAGGTAACGTTACTCTTACCCTGCCTTCGGCTACTGGTGCTATGGCTGGGAGAATCTACGTGATTAAGCGGACAGATACCAGCAACCACGGCATAAACACGCTCACGATAGACCCCGCTGGTTCCAATATCGACGGCGCAGGTAGCGATAAAATCATGGCCAACTTAGACGCATTGGTATTTCAGTGTCTCGGGCTACCGGGATGGATACTTATTGGCTCCTACATGGCACCGATGTAATGATATTTAATTTTCTAGCAAAAAATTCACTAATTCAGACTTGCTTAGCTTCGTGTATCTCTTTAGATTTCTGCTTTTAGCAAGCGACCTTAGATCAACAACACGCATAGATGAAAGCTCTTCTTGTGTTTCTGTTTTTTGAGAGCAATCACTGTTATCAGACTGTGTTTCTTGGTCTACGCTGCTACCCTTAAAGAAATTAGCTATTTTATCGAATAAAGACATTTTATTATCTCCTGTTTTTATTATCAATACTTGAAGTACATTGTAAAGCTTTTTTAGAATGAGAAGGTATCGAAATATCATTACACATCATGTCTCTTTTTACCCATGCCCATATTGTGCATGCAAACGCAATAGAAAGAATTACAATCATTATATCACCAGGTGATCTATTAATTAGCTTCATCTTTAGATTTGACGTCAGGTGTGACACCTAGCTGCTCTTTTGCTCTATCTTCGACATCTCGTACAGCTCTTGCTAGCTCACTGCTAGACCGTACTTTTCCACCGCCCACATTAAAAATTACTTCACACCCAATCTCTTCACATAGGTCAAATTCTGGAACATTTTCTGCAGAATTTCTATCTCCGCCTTTGGTAAAATATTTTGGCCTTAGTGTCTCTAGCGCACCAGTTACTGTCTGTGTGCCATCATCCCAGCCCAAAACATAATCTACACCTTCAATGCCAGCAACTATCTCCATCCTCTCATGGTGTGGCATAAATGCATATCCCTTCTTACGATACAAGAATCCATCGCCATTCACTATTACAACAAATATTCCAGTCTCGCCTCGTCCTTTTGGGCCGCCTTGACACATATTTGCTGTGTGCTGGATACATCGTAGATGTCCCACGTGAAGAGGGTCGAATCCGCCAGACGTACAATACGTCGGGAATCCCATAGATTTCAGTGACTCAACTAGCTCTTCTATTTCAGAATGTGTATAAATTTTCTTATCAAAAGACATGATGCTTCCTATACCTCATAGTATATCATTTAAAAAATATATTTATACACCTCAAAAAATAATTCTTTTAATGCCTGACCTGTCTAAAAAAGAAATAACCTCTTCATGTGTGACTCCGCTACTGCAAATATCATTGCTTGTTATTGCCAATTGACTATTGTCATGCCTATTTTTAATCATTATTCTCAAAAACATTTTTTCTTTTGTGTTTTTATCTCTTGCCCAGATTGGGCAATATTCTATGCTAGATAATCGAAACTTATTTCCGCTTCTTCTAAATGCTCTTCTTAGCATTCTTTCAATTGTTCTATCAATTATTACTTCAAATACCCTTTTAGAATATTGCTTGTTTTTTGGAGTCTTAATTATCAGACTTTTCATATTTTCTATGTAGGTTAATCAATGTCAGACTGAATTCATTAAGAATAAAAATCTGATTATTTACTAAGACTTTCCACATCTTTGCTTCATGAATCACATTATCGTAATCCATTGGCCATATTTCTTGATCTAGCAACACTCCGACTGTATTTACATTTTGATCTAGGCCAATGTCTAAAATTGCTTCTTCATGAAGATAAACTAAATCTCCGCTCTTCATTCTTTTTTCTCTTTGTCATAGCTTTTTTTATTCTTCTTCTCTCGTGCCTATTTGCAGAATGAACAATTAGATCTCCATTAAGATGATCAATTTCATGCTGAATTGCTATAGAAAGTATTCCAGATGCTGACAAAGTTTTTTGCTCTCCATCTAGTGACTGGTAGTCTACGTCTATGAGAAAGGCACGCTGCATAAAAAATTCTATTCCCGGAAGAGATAGACAGCTTTCAGAAACAATCTTATCACCCATTCCGTCTTTTATTTCTGGATTTAGCATAATAAGATGATCATCTCTGTCTGAAAAAAGAGACTCATCAAGAATGATAATCCGCTTATTTATGCCTATCTGGGGCGCAGCTAGACCAATTCCTCTACAGTCCTCCATTGTGTCAATCATATCACCTATTAGAGAAGCATCAACGTCTTCTGGGTCTACACTGATAGAAACTTCTTCTAGTCTATCATCTGGCCAAATTAAAATAGTTTTTATGGGCATGATTTAATGATACTCATCTTCTTTAGGCTTAATGAGCAATTGATCTTTTTGATTTCCATCTTTATCAGTAGCTGTTCCAACAACTATGCAGTCTTGATTGATAAGCAGGCTTTTTATATCCTCAATTCCCTCTAAGAAATCTAAAAATTCCTCTACAAATAGCGTCAATGTTATATTTTCTGTTATAGTGAAAGAAACAGTTCCGTCAGATTCATCAAACCAAGAGCTTTCATTAAGAAGTACTGGTACTACATTTTGGTCTTTTGTCATTTATTGCTGCCATGTTAGATTCAAACCATACTACAATGTCACCATCATTTAAAACCTTCCAATATTCAGGCTGATTATCGCATCGCTTTATTAGAACACCCATCTTCTCTTCTTTAGTACAGTATTTATTGATTACAAAATCACCTGACTGGAATTCATCATTTCTATAGTTCATTTTGTTCTCACTATGGCTAGCTTTCATTTTCAAACCCTGACAAAGTAGACTTAGCAAGGCCTGCAATAATATCTTTCATAGCTACTTTTTGCTCGGCTGTAAAATCATCCCGTATTCTTTTTTCTATTATGTCTTCTAAAGAGCTGTGAAAATCTACATCGCTTTCTTTTAAGCTCTGCACAATATCAGTGCAGTGAGAAAAGAGATCATTCACTCTTTCCTCGGACCAATCGCATAATTCTAATAGGCGAGTTTGATCTGAGATGGCTTTAAGATTTTCGAATATAAACTCATATGTCTTCATTCTAAATATCTGAAATAATGCTGCACACACCTGTTTGAAATCTTGGATCAGATGCTATTTTTTTGATATTTTCTGGTGAAAATTCAACACCGTAGAGATTACACAGCTCCTTTGCAAATTTAGACATAGACGCTAAAAATACATTTCTTGCAGTAGAGTGGTTCATTTTGAATCCTGACTCAGTCATTAGCTCTGCTATTTCTCTATATCCTTTTCCTCCATCATTTAGAGATACTGTTGCGTATCCCTGGTCTGACTTAAATCCTTTTGGCATCGACATAATTTACTCCTTAGATTCTTATTGTATCTTCTTCAAATTGTTTATCGCATACCAGATCATCTGCTATGCCAAATCTTAGTCTCAAGATCTTCTCTTCTCTAGCTGAGAGGTTTTTTAGACAACCCTTTATTCTCATGATTATTTTTTGCTGATCTATTTCATCTGATGGACTTACTAGATTCTCATCTGGTATAATTTCAGAGAAGCTTCTTCCCTCTCCTTCAACTGAGCCGACCTTTGCATCTAAAGAATATGTCGATTGAAGAGCTATTGACTGTATGCTTATAGCTATCATAGATTCAGAAACGCCAAGTATATCTGCTAGCTCGCTTGCAGTCGGCTCATGATTAAACTCTTTTTCATATTCATCAGAAACTTTCTTTATTTTCCACATCAGGCCAGATGTATGCGCAGGAATTCGAACAGTTGTTCTATGCATGCTAACATGTCTGCTGACTGCTTGTCTGATCCACCAGCTTGCATACGTGCTAAACTTGTATCCTCTTCTCCAGTCAAATCTATCAACAGCCTTCATCAGGCCGATGTTTGATTCTTGTATCAGGTCTTCAAAGCTACATCCCCTTCTGGAATATTTTTTAGCTATGCTGATTGCAAGTCTAAGATTGCATTTAATCATTTCATCTCTTGCAGACTTGTCTCCGCTCTCTATTTTCTGAGAAAGCGTGACCTCCTCTTCTCTAGTGAGGAGTCGTCCTTTAGAAACATCTTTTAGGTATGCAGAAATTGCACTCATTTATTATCTCTTTTTAGTTGTTGGTTGCAAAGTTGTATGATTGAATCAATTGAAAATTCAAACCATTTGTCATCATTAATTGTTATTTTGTTATTTTTTGCTATTAGTCTAGCTTTTTTCCACGCTTCTGCTTCTGCTTCGACTGTGCCTTTACTATCTTTCACTTTTAAATCTACGCATTTTTTAAGAACTAGACAAACCTTTTCTTCGACAGATAGATCATCTTGGATGCATATTTCATTTGAATTAGTATCTTCATGCTCGTCTGAAGAAAACAATACAGATATGCCTATACCTTCTGCATATTTCATTGCGCTCAGGAGATTTCCTCTTTTCATCACTCAAGATCCCATTACAATGCATGATATTTCATCAATATATAAATTTAAACACGGTAGCAAAAAAGAAAACCCTTATCTTCTATAATTTTTAAAATTTTTATTTTTCTTGATTAGATAGGCAGAATGTGCAATTTGCCTGTTTCTCCTGATCTCTGCTTCTCTTTGAAGATAGCACATTTCAGTTTGAAAATGTGCCACTGTTTCTTCATTATTCTTGTATGTGAGAAGATTTTCAAGTTTGCTTATTTTTCTCTTTATCTCATTGTCGCTTAGATAGACAATATCATCTAGACTTATTTTTTCAAACAAGGTATCACCCTATTTTAAATGTCATATACGAGTTATTTCGTATATGTATTTTACCACATGGCAAGTTATTGTACATGAAATTCATGCTATTAAATTTACTTCATGTCATTATTAAGCTGTTCAATCATTTCTGACGCTTTTGTTTCCCATACGAACGGAAAAAATGCGTGAATTTTCAAAATGACAATAACTTTGAATAGTCTCAAAATAAATTTCTGAGCTCTTATCATGTGACTAATGTATGAAATATTGTTATCATCAAGATGTCTTTTTAGTCTTTTCATCATGTCTATCTATATGACATCTGCAAATGATCCAAATCTATCCTTGACTAGATAAGAAATTTCAGATTTATTTTTTATGGGTGTTACTGTTACAGAATATTTTTGCCCTGTCTTCTTTATCCCTCGCGACGATGATATTGCCTTATTCGCACGAAGCCACGCAACGATCAGTCCTAGATCAGTATTGTACGGTCCTGTTATAGTAACACTAGTCTTAGATGACAATTTTCTCTCCCTTGTGTGTTACAAGCCTTCCGCCGACAGACAGCATTGTAACTATCCTCACACCAGGCAGTGACTTAACCATTTTTCCTAATGACTTCAGGCTTTGATAAAGTGTATTTCCAGACCTTGGTAAAAATTTAACATAAATTATAAGTGTTGCGCTTCCTCTTTCAGGCCTCCGAACCTTTTCTCTCTGTCCGACAACAGCAACAGTTGGAAGAATTCTTATTCTAGTTAGCGTATCAGGCACATGTGCACCTTCATCAAGAGATAGGTTAAGTGTACACTTGACCAAATCTGTCTTTAATCTATACGGATCTTGCTCAGACTGTTCTAAAATCTGCTGTGCCATTAATTCATCTAAGCTATCTTTTATAGTATCCATTGTCATCATCCTTACAATGCATAAATATGACGATTGTTTAGCATTAACTATTCTATATCTTCAGTATCGTCAATCATTGCACACCCTACTGTAAGCATCATTGATGCAGCTGATGCTGCATTTTCAAGTGCACTTCTAACAACTTTAAGCGGATCTATTATTCCCATCTCAAACATATCACCATATTCATCGAGGCTAGCATTATAGCCATGTGTATTTTTCATTCTTAAGACTTTGTTTAAAACGACATCTGGTGGCCCTCCAGAATTTTCTACTATCTGCCGCAAGGGTGCCTCACACGCTTTCTTGACTACGTTTATGCCTGCTTCAAATCCTGTTAATTTTTTATCCTTAGGTGCCTTTAAACCTCTTGATGCTCTAACTAGTGCAACTCCACCACCGGGCAAGATCCCCTCTTCTATTGCAGCTTTTGTTGCATTTAATGCATCATCAACTCTATCTTTTCTTTCTCTCATCTCTGTTTCTGTAGATCCACCCACCCTTAATATTGCAACGCCGCCGGCTAGCTTAGAAATTCTGAATTCAAGAATTTTTCTTTCTGTGATATCAAGATTGGGATTCTTGATCTGATCTTTAAGAAATTTTATTCTTTCATCAATTTCTTTTTGATCTCCATGACAGTCAATAAAGACTGTTTCATTTTTTCCAACTATCACCTTTTTGCATCTTCCAAGGCTTGAGAGGTCAATTTCACTTAAGTCATTAGACTCTGCTGCTGATAAAACATTGCATCCTAATTGAACTGCAAGATCATGTAACATTTCAACTCTGCTCTCACCAAAGCCCGGGCCCTTTATTGCACAAACATCTAGTGTCCCTTTCAGCTTATTTAAAACAAGACCTTGCATTGCATCTCCATCTATATCATCTGCAATAATAAGAAGACATCCATTTGAAGATAATATCTTCTCCAGGAGAGGCATGAGCTCTTTTAAACTTAAAAATTTCTTATTTGTTACGAGCACATGTGGTTTAGAGAGGTCAGATGTCATCTTATTCTGGTTTGTTACAAAATAAGGAGAAAGATACCCTCTTTCTATCTGGAGCCCTTCTGCAACATGAAGAGATGTCTTGAATCCCTTTGCTTCTTCAATTGTTATGACGCCATCTTTTCCAGCAGAATTTACGGCGCTTACAAGCAATTGACCTATTTCTGCTTCTCCGTTTGCTGATATTGTTCCCACCTGTTCAATTTCTTGATCATTTGTTACTGGAATAGACGATCTTCTAAGCTCATCAATAACATTGTCAACAGCAAACTCTATTCCTTTTTTAATTTCTGTTGACTGAAACCCTGCAGAAAGCATCTTTATGCCTTCTGAGAATATCGCTTGTGAAAGCACTGTTGCTGTAGTTGTTCCATCGCCAGCTGTATCTGCTGTTCTAGATGCAGACTCTTTAATCATCTGGACACCTAAATTTAAAAACTTATCTCTTAGGTTCACTGCCCTAGCAACAGTTACTCCATCTTTTGTTAGAATTGGAGTTCCTTCTACTTGCTCTATTACAACATTTCTTCCTCGTGGGCCCATTGTAACCTTTACTGCATTTGCAAGAATGTTGACACCTTCAAGCAATTTTTTTCTGGCTTCAGCATCAAATTTTAAAAGAACGTTTGTTTGATTCATCTCATCCTCTCAGTATTCTCTTTCCATGTTCAAGAAGCATGTCATTTATTATTCTTCTTTCTCTTGTCACAACATTTTCTGCAACAATGATGTCACCTATTTTTATAAGAATTTCTTGCTCAGTGATGACACCCGCTTTTCTCATTTCTATCATTTTTGATTCTGGTAAAATTTGTTCCATGATATATTCTACTCACATTTATTATCTGTATTAGTTAGTATTCTCTTTTTGAATAATTGATATTCTTGCACCGCGCCACCAGTTTTTATCTGGGTTTTGACTCCAGCCTGGTATATCTGTTGTATCAACTTCCCACGTAGAAACAACATTATAATTTAATTCACTAAAAGCTCTTTCTGTTCCTTCTCTAACAGTTTTAGAATTCCAGTCATCAATAACAGTTATAAAACAATCTGCAAGAACTGAATCATAATGCATAAATGCATTATAGTGATCTTCTTTACTATGCGGACCATCGTAAAAGTAAAAATCTATTTTCTCTTTAATGACTGATGTATCTACACTAAAGCAGTCGTCTTCAATAACTTTAAGTTGGGCTACACCTTCTGGAAAAAAATAATTTAAATTTTTAAAAAATGAGCTTTTTGGATCACCTGCTTCATTAAATTCAGACCAGTTATCTATTGCGTATGCTGAGACAACTGTGTCTAAATTTCTGTATAAAAACGGGAATAGTGTCGATCCGCAGTAAGATCCTACTTCAAGATAGTTTATTCCCCCTAGCGCTCCCATATTATTCATAAAATGTCTAAATGATACTCCAGAAAACCCGCACAAGTGATCTTGAGAATACATTTTCTCAGTGAGCTTTGACTCATTGTTTATAGCAAGTGAAAAACTCTGTGATGCTCCAAGGATTAGACTTGAAAATCTATCATGCTTCTCATAGACTATCATTTATTTCTAACTGCACTATTTTCAAGATTTGACATGTTAATCTTTCCTTTTGTCCCATCTTCAAATGTTATTTCAAGTTTTTCATTATCTTCTAAAGTGCTTTGATTGTGTTCTACACCTACATCTGTCTCAAGAGCGCCAAACTTTGTACTTTTAACATTTTCTGCATTTTCAATAATTTTCTCTATCATTGTTGTTGCGTTTTCTATCATCTGCTTTCTTACATCGTCTATCGATAAAAATACATCTGCATCAAGCTTGTCTAGCTTCATTACTGTTTCCTCAGCGTTGGGAAGCATAATCATATAAGACACAATTTTTTCATCAATTGTCTGTCTAACAACTTGCTCAACAACCCTAATTGGTAGAACTGCTCTCTCTTTTTTTAAAAGAACAAACAAGATCTGTCCGACACTATAGTCCATTTGTTAATCCATATTTTAAAGCATACTGCTATTAAAATAAAGATACAGCAAATTTAAGAAAAATAAAAACCTGAAACCTTAAGATTTCAGGTCATTTAAATGTCTTTGTATATCTTCTGTCAAAACTAAGATAGTGTCTTGTTCACCTGTTTGTCTTTCGTAAGGTGATAGCTCAAGCTTATTTAGTGCTTCTACTAATCTATGTTCTTCTCTATACCCACCATAATTTGTGAATATCTTAACTAGCTTTTCTATTACTGTTGGATGTAAATTCATGTGACCTATTCAAAGCCAATCCCTAAAGCCCCTAGGGTGACTTGACCTTTTCTACTTCTCTTAGGCTTGTTATTACCATATACCCAGGAGTTATCTGTGTATAGGTCATCAGACATCTCGCTTAAAATTGAATCAATTTCGTGCCTAATGACTGTTCTCATCTTAGACTCTGCTACGACTGACTGTCTCTCTTGTCGCATTCTCATGATTTCTTTACGCAGCATATTTTCATCAATCTCTACAATCTCATTCTCGTATGCCTCTGCAAGCTGGTGTCCACCTTCGTCTGTGTCACCTTGCTCATCACGTTTTCTTAGGTTTCCTAGCTCAAACAGGTCATCTTCTTTCACCTGGGGCTCGCCTTCAAATTCATCTTGCAAGGCCTCAAGATCAGCATCAGGGAGCTGATTTCCGTTTTCGTCATTAGTAATTTCTTGCTGAACATCAAACCAAGCCTGTAGGACCTTGGCATATTCATCTGCACCGAGCTGGGTGGCAAGCTCAATTCTCTTTGATACACCGCCATCATTTGAGCCAAATTCTCCTAATTTCTTTTTGATATCATCTGTGAGAGCATCAAAAGCCTTGATGACTGGTGGAATAAGTGGCTTAAGCTTAGCAGCTTGTGCTGCAACAGCTTCAGCAGAAGAGGCCGCATCTTCCTCGTACATGTCTTCTTCATGAACATTGCTCCCCTCTGAGATCACTGAAGATCCACCTTTTGGGCTGAGCCCTGCTAAAACTGATAACCTATCTGCATCAAAACGCATAATATCTCCTACTAGATTCAATATTAAATATCTGATCTATCATGAAAGTGCACTGATATTTAAATTTATTTTTCTTCAGACACATTATTTCTAACTTTCTCTGTAATTGTTGTGCCTTTTTTCATTGCAACAACAAGTGGTTCGAGTCCCAGGGCAAATCTTAAATTATCATATTCAATATGAGAAAGTCTATTCTTTAATGCTGACATATCAGCATACTGATGAAGATCCCACTCTATAACTGGAACTTCCTCACCTTCTGCTCCGGGTTCAAATTCACCTGTCTCTCGACTTTCAAAGATATAAAGAAGCCCTGGCATATCTTCATTTTCAGGAACCATTATAAATGGAATCTGTGAGCCATCTCCGTCTTGTGCTTCTTCATACATTATTTCAGGAATCCATCTCTGCTTATTGCTCATTTCATTACTCCGATAAGATATAATAACACTAATAAACTCTGTGTTTATGTCTTCATTGCTGAATCATATACAGACTGAATAACAGGAACGATCGCTTCGACTTCTTCATCAGAGAAGTCAAAAGAACTAGAAACTTCGTCAACTATTGATTTTGACATTTCTTTTAAAAATAGATTTAATACTGCCGGAATTACTGCCTTCATGACACTAGCTAGCTGTTCTTGTGCAATTTCAAACTCTTCACTAGTAACTTCTCTACCTTCAAGCGTGCTCATTCCTTCAATTGTAAACAAGCTTAAGATGAACGGAGAAACTACTAGGTCAAGCTCATTTGAAAAATACTTTATCATTTCGCTAAACGGTCCTTTCATTGATCCTGTATCGAATATGTCGACGACGTTATCTATATCAAGCTGCACACTAGAAACTATGTCTTGAACGTCACCTGACTGTTCTAAAATTATTCTCTCGCTAAGTTGGTCAACTCTGCGTGTTCTCTGATTTCGTGAACGCTCTCTTACATTTCTAAGCATCTCACGTTGATTTGTTATCATTCCGTCATAGTTGGCTTTGGACCCAAACAGAGAAGAAATTCCTTCTGCAGCTGCTGCTCCAGTATTGATTAATGTGAATATGAATATCTCTGTCATGTTTACTAAGCGTATGATCATGCCCTTTAAGGCATCATAGAGGTTTCCAAATGCCTTCAAAGCTTTCATCCCGTACCCTATCTCTGCCGTGCCTGATCTTGCTCCCCAGGTAGCGCTATCACTTTCATCTTCTAAAAGAATCAATGACTCTCTTATGAACACTCTAAGTATTTCTGTGTCTTCTCTCATCAAGACTCCTAAGGATTAGTCTTACACCGGTTTGTTCTCTATGATAATTAATTATCTCTTTCTCAAGGTCATTTAAATTTTGCTCTTTTGTTTTCGGATCTCTAGTTGAAAAATTTTTTCTAATGGCAGGCGGAAGACCTTTCATTATTTCTTTTTTTATTGTAACCCAATCATCACAGTCTCCAGTGTATGATGCAACAAACTCAACTTGCTCTTTTATTTTATCTGGAATCATTTCTGTTTCCATCTATTCTTAATTGTGTCTCTAATGCTTTTTCTTATGATAGATTCTCCAAGTGGCTTTGACGGATATTTTTTGATTGATATTGTCATTTGGTCAGGAATGATCTTGCCTGACTTATTTCGAATTGCAATTTCATATCTTGCACCATTGTCTGTATCAACAATTACACGTGTTCCCTTTGACTTAGATTTGCCTGCACTGCAAAATCTAGCATAGATAATTTTAACACTCGTAGGCATACCGACGAGAGCCCTGACGTCATTTTCAGTTTTAAGGTCTTCAATGTGATAGCCCCCGTTCTTCATCTTGCGTGCATAGACATATCCGTATCCCAACCCTGATGCAAGATAATCAGAAATCTTTTGTGCATCAAATGTTTTAGGAGTAACGATCTCACAGCGTTCTGGAGGTGTATCTCGCTTCATCTTATAATCACTTGCACCGAGCGCAATTCGCAATTTATCAACCCCAAGTGCTAGAACGAAACTATCTAGAGAATGCTGTCCAGGCACAAAGCCTTTAGGTGTGTCAACAAACATCCCAGCAACGCCATTATTCGCAAACGTACCGCCGTTAGGATCTTTGAGAGAGATATAAACCTTTCCATCAGACGTATTCAGTGTGATGTCTGATATCGCTGCACCATCATTTCTGATCTGTCCAGTTAGAGGTCGAGGTCTAGCTGGGAGAGGAGGATCAACAGACAAAACCTGATCACGTGTTATACCGAGAGCACCGAGTATCTCATCACCTAGCGGACCTGATCCGGCTGCAAGATCAGAGTGTAATGCAGCTTCAAATTTCTCACCCTTGTTTGCACTGCCGAATACAACAGAAAAAGTGGGTGATCCTTCTCGAGAGATTAGCCAAGTTTTGTATTTCGAAGTCTTAGAGCCAGGTTGACCTGGGAGAATTTCTTGTTCAACAGTGTAGCCCATAGACTGAAACATACTCATCACATCCGTCTCATTCACAGATACATTGGCATCTTTAGGGCCGAGTCGAACCTCTCGGTCACCCTCGGCTCTAGACCCCATTGCTTTAAAATCGGGGAATTGTGCTAGAAATTCTTTTTTGAAAAGAATCTTCTCTGCACGGTTGCTACGAGTAGGAGCCATTGGCTCTTCTAGCGCTTCTTCTTCATCGATCTCAGATAAAATGTTTGTAATTGTTCTTCTTAGCCTGGACTCTACACTAAGCTCAGATACTTCTGTATTGATTACATTCAGAGCCCTCTGCGCAGCATCTCTTGTCTTCTCTGCCTTTGCGTTAAGCCTATTACCAATATACTCCTCGAACCTATCTAAAGCCTCTCTGAATTCATCTGTATCTGTGCTTATCATATATCTCACAAGATCTTCAAACGTTCTAACTTGAGACTTTGACACATCTATCCCTATCAAAGGAAGATATTTATCGGGATCGATAATCCTGCCCGATTCAACATCAACACCATTGATTCTTTCTCTCCATCCGCCAGGAAATGCCAGTGTATATTTGACAGTCTTATCTTTCGTTGACTCCCTTTCTCCTTTTATTTTTGCAAGCAAAGAGAACATCAGCTTATGGTATTCGCCTCTCACTTTTCCTTCTCCGCCGCCTGAGAGTTCCCACTCAGTATCGTCCATGCTAGCGCTAGGGAAAAGATCAACCTGAAAATACTGTCCTGTCTCTTTGTCTTCTATCATTATTGCTACAAGGTGACCGAACTTTAGAACACGAGGGACACCACCAACAAGCTCTTCTCTAAGGTAAGGTGCATCGAGCATCGTCTGATAGAGTGTATCTTTATCAGGTTCACTAACAACTAGATCGATATCACCGATTTCTCGTTTGTCAGTGCCTGTGCTGCCTACAGGCAAGAACTTTATTCCCGCTGGGCCCAGCAGGTTTTGTTTGAGATCATCCATGATTCTTATTGCCTGCTCTCGCGTGAGTCTATCTTCTGACGTGACAACGACCTTTTTACCTGTCTCATCTTTCTTCTTAAATGCGTTTCCACCCTCTGCAAGCATTTTCATGATGATTTTTTTTAGCGACTCCTTGAGTGCTTCATTTCTGTCCTTGTCGGGAAGTGAAGCTTTTCCAAATCCTTCACGGCCCATAGAGCTTCCAAAGAATCCGCGCATCTTATTGATAGGCGTAAAGAGCCCTGTGAGCTTGTATGTCTTACCATTGTAAGTGAATACTATACCCTCAGTCGCACGCTGAAAGAGCTCTTCATTGGCCTCAAGCCTTGCCAGCGCAACCCTAATGCTTTCTAGAGTCTTTGTATCGTCTGACTCAAGCCCAAAATCAAATCCTGACTCAAAAGCTGTCCTGACGTCTTTTATAAACACTAGCAGCTCTTCTTGGTTGCTAGCTGTGAGCGCTAGATCAATCTTGTCGATTATCATCACGCCTAATCGCTGAATGATATTCTCTAATGGGATGATAGCCTCTTGAACAACGCGAGACTTAGCTTTGTCTAGTGCTCTAAACTTTTGATAATCTTCTGGTGAGACCATTTTCTTTAGTCTTAATGCGATTTTTCCCTTACCCGTCATGAATCGATCAGCAACGTCTGGAGCAAGTGAAGCAGGTATGAAATCATATTTTTCACTAATAAACTTCTCTAATCGTGCCTTGATATAGTCCCCGACTGTGTTTTTACTCACAGACATTCCAACTTCGCTGACGACAGATTCAAGATCTTTTTCTAGCTGCTCGATCTGGGCATCATCCTGCTTCAAGCCTTTCATGAGCTTTGCAGTAGGAACCTCATCCATTGTAAATGCGTCTGTTGATGCCTGACTCATCTCTAGCTTAAAAGATGAAAGTGCATCCTGATTGACAGATTCATCTGTTAGAGGAATAGCTAAAACTGTGCGAAGTGAATCTTTATCATATAGAATTGTGTTAGGGTTCTTTGATACCATAATTTGTGATGCCATCACTACTTCTCCATTCCTGAAAAGTGTATCCTGGTATTTTAATGCAACTGGCTCTAGTGCGTTATATGCGATGGCGAAACCTTCTGCAATGTTTGATCTGCTTCCCGTGTAGGTAGACATAATCTCATCTAGAGTCATGCCGCCGCCTTTTCCACCTGCTCGTATAGCTTCTAGCTTTTTATCCTTAGCTGTTTGCCCTTGAAGATCCATCTTAGTAAAGAATCTAAGCTGACCATTCACGACAGTAAATGCGAGAAACTGGCCATCCATCTTCTCCTGAACGTTTTCTAGTTTTCCCTCTAGGCCAAGGCGACCGATCTCAATGATATCATTTAGCGGCATGGAAAACTCTTCATAGAGATTGTAAATGTGTGCCTCTTCACCAGGTGCTCCAGCTGACTTAGATTCGTCTTGCTCATTGACAGAGAATCTAGCAGCTGCCCTATAGAGTATATCTGGTGTAATTAATATTGGCATATCATCCTCTTATGAATCCCCTTATCAGATGTCGCAATTGTGTCTCTTCTATACCGTGTTCTTTATGACCAGAAAGAATTTGAATAATCTGATCTTTTTCAGAATCATTAAGAAACGGTGGCAGATATCTCTTGGCTTCTTCTGATGTCTTGTGTGAAGATGCAAGATCTCTAACTCTAGTGCCTCTAACTGTTTGACGGGCAATAATTTCTTCATCGGAAAGATCTTCTCCCTTGCTCACATAGAAATCTTTTAAAGCTTCTCTTGCTTCAATCTCACCCTGTGCCATTAGATCATCAAGTTTTTCTACATAGTCATCAGAGCTTGATGGAACTGCGCCACCAAATTGAATTTTTCCTGCTCGTACGTGATCTTTAAGCTTAGTGCTTCGCATATAGGGCCTCATCGATTCACCGTCACCATAGATCGTTATTTTTTCTATTTCGCCTGGATCGTCAACAAAATCTTCTAGAGTCTTAAAAATTGCTGTTACTGGTGCACGAATAGCAGCGAGATTTCCCTGCTCATCTTTTGCCTGGCTTTGTACTAAAACAACTTCAACCTCAGGAATTCTCTCTAGCGCTGCCTTGTATATCTCAAAAACAGACCTTGCAGTATCTTCGTTATAGGTTCTTTCTGTGTTTCCTATGGTCCTAAACTTTTGCCTAGACTTTAGCTGTTGACCTTTCTTCCCGTATCTAGCAGGCTCTGTTTGTTGCATGCCATAGAAAAGATACACCCTATCATTGTCACGAATTGCATCTGCTAGCTTTGCAAAATGCCCTGTTGTGAAAGGTTTAAATCCACCGCCATAGAGACCCAACTTCATTAATCATCCTCTACAATTAGGCCAGTTTTTATTCCAGACTTTCTAGCTCTATTTCTAATTAGCCTTAAACTGTCTATTGCCCTGCTAATTGTATATCTTTCTTTTCTTAGGGCTTTTGATCTAAGCTGTCTTCTAAAAGAGTCTAATTCCTTTATCATCCTCTCTAGCTCTCCAATATGACTAGACGAGCCATACTCTACAATCTTTCCATTTGAGAGTGTGACTTCGCGCAATCTAATTGATTCTTTTATAAATTCTCTTAAAAGATGCTTATTCATTATAAGATCCTCAAAGATAAATATGCAGGACTACGATGAATTACAGTTTCTATTCTATACTTTGTTCAATCTGCATTTCATCAAGCACCATTTCATTTTCAGCTTTATCAACGGCTATCTTGAATGAATCATAAATAAACATTCGTATGTCATAATCTGTTACTTCAGATTCAAGAGAAATATTTCTAGTTGTTCTTACTACTTCTAGAAATTTTTCTGTACATTCAACTTGAAGCTGGCCACCTTTTGGCAAGTCAATTGTTTTTGTTTTCATATAAATATCATACAGTAAATTTTTAAAAAATACATCACCCTTTCATCAATTCTAGAACTTTTCTTCTAATTGATTCTGTCTTTTGTTTTGTTCCGACTTTAATTGGAGGAGATGTATCTTCTGGAGATGCCTTTTTCTTTATAGTTTTTTCATCATCTGGTTCATCTTCCGACTGTCCGACTGATAAAGATACAGGAGGATCGCTCGGGTCTTGTGCGTCGCCTCCAGTAACTTCATTATGCATAATTTCAGCAAGAGCTCTAAGATATGTGTGCAGCACTTCCCTTTCTTCTCCGTCTAGCCTTCCAACGTATTGCTCAAGATTTTGCTTTACTTCAGTTGACTTTAGTGAGCTTCCGCTTCTTATGTTGTTAATTGCATCTCTAATCGTATAAAATGTGGCCTCTACGCCCGCATCAGGCTCTTCTTCTTCACCAGCCTCAGGGGAATCTACATCTTGGCTATCTGAATCTGCAGGAGGTGCATCTGATTCTGGCTCTTCTGTTTCCTGCTCTTTAATTCCCCTAAATCTCTTTACATCTAGTGAAATTTCTTTTTTGAATCTTTCTTGCTCTGCATCTCTTTCTTCTATGACAGATCTTTCTGCAGACTTTACACTTTCTTCAACAAGGACTTTTAAAAATGACTCAAGCTCGCTTGTTGTGCTTAGTTTCAATATGCTCACTTGACTCTCCTTGTGAATCTTGTGGAGTTTTGCCACTTCTCTCTATAGAGCCTGTTGTATGTTTTCTGCGGATGAACTGCTCTTTCTTGCTCAGCATCCTCATCAATTCTTTCTATTTTTTCTCTTTTACAGATGTCATCTATAAATTTATCAAATTTAAACTTGCTATCAGACATTTTTCACCTCTATATACTACATATTTCATACATTGGGAATGGTCAATATAACCTGATGAGAATGTTGAAAATACATCTTGACCTCGACTTCAATGTCTTCTATTTCTTTAAATTCTTTTATTGTATTTTCTAAGTGCATCAGGCTTATGCTTTCTATTTTCTCGTGTGACATGAGATACGAAACTAGCTCAGAACTCGAAGAAAATGATATTTTGTATTCTTTTTTTGATGACTTTACATGATCTAAATTATAAAAAAATTGATTATCAGGTATTGTTATTACGCACATAAACTCTGGCTCAGCAGCTTCTTTTGAATAAAAATCTGACATGTCAACACTGTCGATCAGTGCATCACTTAAAAGTATTGTTTCGTTTTCATTAAAGATTTCTTTCATTTTCTTCCTCGCTCATAAAGAAATATCCAACGTCTTCGTAGAGATCATCGCAAAATTCTGCAAGCTCTTTATCTAGCTCAGTAACTCTATCCAGATCGTGCGTGTATGATTCAACTATAACTTTATCAGATGTTATTGTAATTTTTGAATGATGCTTATTTTCATCTTGGTATCTTAGTAATTCTAAGACAAAAGCATTTCGCTGTCTTGATTCTTTAAATTTAAATGTTCTTGCAAGTCTTTCAGGATAATCTAAAATTTTCCATTCAGATTCATCAGGCTGTATTGGAACAGAATCTGATGGTTGCAATCCACCAAGAATGGCATCAATATTCCTATTGTTTGAATCCGCAGCTTCATTCAAAACTTCTTTATCAATTATATCAAATAAAGATCCCATGTTTTTATTTGCTCCTCTAAGCATTCAACTGAAGGGCTTTCTTAATTGCACCCTTTACCTTGGCGGGCTGATTTAGTCTCATAAGTGCGTAGCTTAGCGCAAAATTGCTTATCTCTTCTCTACGGGTCGCAAATGCTCTAGCCTTGCCCAGTGCAGTCCTAAATTCACGCTTTGTCATAACAGCTAATATTTTTCTCTGGTTTGCTTCTTTAGTCGGAGAAGTTTCACCAACTAGCATCTTCACTATTGTATCTTTAGGATCATCTATGCTCATGCCTGATAAAACAGATCTTGTGTAATCTTTCCATTTCTTTATAAACTCATTGATAAATGGCTGATAAAATACAATTGCAAAATAGTCTCTAAAAACTTCATTTCCAGATATGTCGGGTCCAATTTTAGCTGAGCGCTTGATGCTTGCTGCATCTTGGCTAGAAATTACTCCCTTTCTTTCCATTTGTGAAATCTGATCAGAAAATTTAACTCCTGCCTGATGTATTATTCCTGACATAGTTGTTTCATCTATCGATTCGCTTTGAAGCATGAACTTTATCATTGGCTTAAATGCAAACTGTCTAGCTCCCGCAGCGCTTGCAAAGCCTTCATCTTTGGCTATTTGAGTCCATGCATCTGCATCTGCTTCTTTTTGCTGTTTTTCAGGCAAGTCTTCGTCGTCATCTACTAGCTGTTTAACTGATGCTTTTAGCTCTTCTTCATCGTATACGAGCTCTTCTTCAGTCTCTCCCTCTAAAATCTTTTGATACGTTTTTAAACCAACGAGAAACACTGTTAGTGCCAGCTCTGGATCCTGTATTTCTGCCTTCTTTTCTTGAACAAGCGATAGAAACACCTGCGGATCAGTTTCATTATTAGTAGTTGCCTTTTTCTTTAACTCCATCACTATTTTATTTGCATCACCTATCATTATATCAGATGACCTCACACTTGACGGATCTTTTAAAAATGGCTTAATATATTCATGCAGCCTCTGAGAAATTTCTAAATATTCATCACTATCTTTTCCCATTGACTTTATCTTTCTCATGCTGTCAGATGGAGTCATAGAAATAAGTCTATTAACTATGTTTGGCAATTCCTCTACCATCTTTGTGTACCCTATTCTAAATGGGTATACACCTTCAGGAGTCTGGATATCGATAAAGTATGGGTCTAAAAGATTTCTTCTAAATACATCTGTATTAAATTTTTCAATTGCATCTTCGTATGCTCTATCTACTACAGACTGACTTTCACCAGGTAGCTTAGGAAGGTCTGGCCTTTCAAAAAATGAAAGCTCTTCTTCATCATCATCTAAATCTTGTTCGTCTAAGACTCTAGAAATTGCCTCTCTTAGTTCATCATCTAGCGTTTCATCATCTAGCGTTGCATCATCCTCTTCTTCGTCTGGCCTAACAGTTAGGTCTTGGTCAGACTCATGTTCGACATCTCTATCAGTCCACTCTTCTTTGCTAATCTGCTTATCTATTGCCCTGTCTAAAATTTTATGCAACAATCTATAAAAATACTCTATCTGGTTGGATGGAACTTCTTGTGCAATTGCTGCTGCAGAGTTTTTTAATTCCGGAATTGATGTGGGAACAAATTCTGGGTCGTCAACTGACGGCTTGTCTGTTGTAAGCTGTACAGACATTTGCTCAGTTGGCTCAATTGGCTCCTGCTCTCGCTTGGCTGGTATATCAGCTATATCCAATGAATGCCTTGATCTATTTTCACTAAGTAGCCGAAAAACTAGATCTTCTAGTGCATCTCGCTTAACAATAACTTGCATGTCATATCTCCTTAATAATAAATATCAAAGAATAGTTCAATTAACTTAATCTATTGATTAGATACCTGATTAATAGACCATGCTGACGCCATCGTTATTGCAACTCCGCTAGCAACACCTATTGCAAACCATAGCGGCGTGTTTTTATTTGCAGACTTTTTAAGCTGAGTTTCCAAAAATAAGATCTGATCATTTTTTATTGCCATTAAGTCTACATGTCTAGATTCACAAGCATCATATTTTGACTTTAGTATGTCTATTTTTAGATCAAGCTCTGCTTTCTGCATTCCTAAAGCTCTTTGCTTTTCTATTTCACATGTCTCTTTGTCATATTCTAGCTCTACTATTAACTTAGCTGCAGCTGTTGTACTAAATAGTGTGCCTGAAAAGGGTGCGGGCTCACCTTGATTTAATTTTACTATTTCATCATCTGCCCACGCAACAGGAGAGAAAATCAAAAATGATGAGACATACATTGCTAGAATTTTTTTAATCATTTTTACTCGACATGTATTTTAAAGCCAGTTATTTCAGAAAGTCTTCTTGTGATTTCATCAGGATCGTTTGAATTATTTTTTAAAATTTTCTCAATTTCTTTTCTCTTTCTAGCGTTGAGATCTTGTTGAGATGACTTATACTTTTCTTCTACTTTTTTCATTGTGCCTATCATTCTACTAACAGCTTCTTCTCTTTTTTCAATTTCTTCTTTATGAGATTTTTCTATTGCATCAATCTCTTTTTTATAGTCATCTCGAACTCTATCTAAAACCTTGCCTAAGTCAACATTCTTTCTAAACACTATCATTAAAACAATGGGAATAGCAGCGCCAACAAAAATTTTCCAATTTTTTTTGCACCAAACCCATACTTTTTTCAGCCAGGTTTTAAATGCTAACCATGATACAACACTAATCATTTTTTCCATGCTTCCATGAAAGAGCTGCGTCTATGACGCCTTGACTTCCAATATAGACTATTGCTATCATTCCCCAAGTGTCTGATGTCAAATCAGACCATAGCATCAAACCCGTGGCTGTTAAAAACACAGTAAACTTACGAGAAATGACTTTTCCTAAAATTCTATCTATGATTCCTGTTTTCATCTTGTTAGTATCCTCAATGCTTGAATAAGCATTCTTTTAAAATAGCTAGTTTATAAACTCATCGTCTTCATCAAAAAAGAGCATATGTATATCAGACTCTTGATCGGATGATGAAATATTTTTAATTTCTTGTTCGACAAGCGTTTGTGACATTGATAAGTCAAATTGTATTTTTGCTAAATGATTTATAATTTTTTGTTGATCATTTAATACCAGTGTTATTTCTTCAATTATTTTCTCAATATGAGCCATTCTTTTCTCTGTTTCTTCAATGTTTCTTTCAATTGACAATATTTTTGGCCCAACAAATAAGCTAAATTTAATAATTGTATACAACTTTCTTAAAGATTTAAACATTTTTTTTAGTATCCAAAAATGGGCTAGGGCCTTCTATGGCATCATATATTGATTCTGCATCTGTTTTTGATAGGCCTTCGATTGCTTTTTGACGCTTATTCATTGAAATATCTTGCAATATTTCTATCATGTCTAGGTCTTCTGACACTAGTCTTTGAGACACTTCTTCAAAAAATTCTTGCATAGATACACCTGCTTTAAAACACGCGACTCTTACGCTAGCATGTGTATCTCTTAATAAATTAAAATGTATAGACTTTTTAATAATTGATACATCTCTATTCACCTTCTCCACCGATGGATCCTCCGCCGCCCATGCCAAGACCTTCTCCTCCACCATAAGCTCCTAAAGCAGGAACTCTTCCCGGAGCTTCAGGCTTTTTACCTAAATTAAAATCAAAGTCATTATTAAGGATCTCAATCATTTTCTGTACATGAACATCATCGTAATTGTTCTTTAGATAGTTCAGTGATCTATTCACAATTACTGTAGGAATATCAAGAAGAGAATCATGATCCATTGCAAGTCTTGCCACCCTTTTCGCAAATTCGTTCATATTGATCTTTGGTTTCTGAATTTCTGCAGGCTCTTTTGCAGTAACCTCTTCACTTCCACCTGGCTCACTGGCTTCTGGCTCTGTAGAAACATCAGCTTCAGCATCGTCGTCTGGAGCCTCTTCTCCCGCATCTTCCAAATCTTCATCATCGATCTGCTCTAAAATCAGTGTCTTTAAGCTCAAGGTACCTAGAGCTTCAGCAATATCTTCTAATGGTTTATTAAAAATTGACTGTCTTTCAAATTCCATTATTTGTGAATCAACTTGATCATCAACTGACACTCTAGATAATCGTGTTGCAGTTGTTGCATTTTCCATGCTAATCGGCTCTAGTTCTTGCATTTGCTCTAGTATTATTTTTAAAAGTTCTTCTGACGAAATTTTTATCATTTTATCCTAGCCTCTGTGCCTTTGCAATTTTTTCTGCCTTTAATATTCTTGACTCAATGACTTCCCAGTCTAGCTGTTTCATCATAGCATGTACGTATGTCTTAATATCTTTTAAATAATCTCTATAGTAAGCATGTTGCCAGACATCCATAACTATAACTGGATATGCACCAATTGGAACATTAATGCTATGTAGATCAATTGACGCATTCATATAGCTTTGAAGGTATGTATTATAATATGTTATCGCCCAGCCGCACCTTGAAGCCTGGCAGCATGCAATAAAATCTTTTTGCCATTCATCAAAAGTTCCAAAGTCTCTTGAAAGCCTCATGTAAGATAATGAATCCATAGATATATTGCTATGTAAGTCACTTATGTTTGAAAAATACAGCTCATGAAGATATGCTGCATTCATATTATAAGTCTCATCAATTTTTAAAGATCTATATCTAGAAGTATTTGAATTAACATCATCTCTATCTACTGTGTCTAGCTCTGCACTAATTCTATTAAATTCTTCAACATACTGATCATATAGCTCGATGTGATTCTTTTTATTAGCATCGCTTAGCAGCTCTGTGGGCAATGTGAACTGCTTCACTTGTGCCACATAAGCTTCATCTAGGCTGCTTGCCGTGATTCCCAGTGAGCTTTTAATATTCTCGCTTAGATCTTTGTTTGTAAATTTTGACATTATCTATAACCTTTTATAATTCTTTTGCAAATCATTAACTGTGACGTTTATTATTCCGCCCTGCGGCTTTTCTAGTGAAACAATTATATTATCATCATCTGCAGTGCTAGCCCCGACAACAGTATAAGTCAAGCCCGTTTCATTGTCTTCTACTTTTAATCCTGTAGAAATTAGCAGCTTATCTTCACCTTCTCTATCTTTGGCCCATGCCTGTAACTCTTCTGAAAGTGTTTCTACAATTTTTTTATGCTGATTGTGAATTAATTCGATTAATTCTTCTCTATCTAGTGTACTTGACATATTAATATTCCGGTTGTCACAATATTAATTATTTGCCAAAGTATCAAACTTTTCTATAGTTACACCTGATTCTCTAAGTAAATCAATTGATGAGGTATCTCTGTACTCTTTGCAATAGACAACCCTGACTATTCCTGTATTTATCATTGCTTTTGCACACATGCGACACGGAGAAAGAGTTACATACAAGATTTTCTCTTTTGGGTTATTATAGTCCATTTTCAATAATGCATTAATCTCTGCATGAATCATGCCTGACTCACCGGGAATTGTCGATTCTGCTGCGTTTGGACCGCCGGCATAGTTTCCGTTATAGCCCACAGCTAGAACTTGTGTATTGTCTTTTGTTACAACAACTGCTCCAACCTGATGTCTTGGATCATAAGACCTTCGAGCGATGATGTGAGCAAATTCCATCCACACTTCGTCCCAGCATGGTCTATTCGACATCAGATTCACTTTCCTCAGTGCTAGCTTTCTCTTCGATATCTTCATAATTTGAAGTATCGCTCTCTAATTGTTCTTCACTGTCATCTTTTTCATCAGTTTTAGTAGGAACATCTAGCTCATCAAGTATTGCCTCCATTTGATCGACAGCCTCTTCTTTGTCAATATTTCCTTTTTCTCCTAAATGCTGTCGAATCTCTTTGAGGGCAACGCGTGCAGGTGTAGTATCAACTACAGGTTCATCAACAATGTCAAACAGATTGTCAACAATTGTATCTCCCGGAAGTGTAAAGCCTGCTGCCTTTCTATGACCGCCGCCACCAAAACTATTAGCTATCTCTGAAACATCTATGGATTCGTGAAATCCTCTTAGACTAACTTTTATATTTCTTTGTTCATGATCGTAGTACCAGATTACAGCAAAATCACAGTCAGGTGCTAGTCTTGCACCAATTTCTGACATCCAGTGTGATGAATTTACAACAAGAACATCATGACCTTTCCACGCTCTCTGCTTAGCCTTTTCACATACTTTCTTAACGACTGTCTTTGAATACGCAAGGATATATGACCCTCTCTTTGCTGCATCGTCAAAAACAGAGTCATCTTCAAATTTTGAAAATTCCTCAAAATCAAATGGTATCATATCAAACGATGCTGCAAATTCTTTAGAATACGGTAGCTCCCATTTCCAAAGGTCTCTATCTTCAATATACTGTAAAAACTTCGGAGGATCTTTTCCTGGATGAAAAAACTTCCATGCTAAAATTGTTCCAGAGTGGTTCATGTCAAAAATAGTACAGCTAATATCATGAAGATTCACCATATTAGTTTTATGATGATCGATTACAATAAGAGAATTTGACTCCTCTATCATAAGTTTTGTTGTAAGATTGTCATATGCAAAATCTAATATTGCTACATTTTTCCCTGTTACATCAGGTGGAATAGAACCGTGCTTTGCTGCATGATATTCTGCCTTGCTTCCCAGACATTTCCATGCAGCATATGCTGCACCAAAGCCATCTGTGCAGTCAGCATGATAAATTACATAGTTTATGCTACCTGGCTCAACTAGCGGCATCGGCATCCCTCTTGTTCATAAATTCATGAAATTCCCAACATCTTGGCTCATAAAGATCAGACCCACCAATCATTATTTCATCTCCTTCAACTTTTCTATAAGTATAATATGCATCTCTATTTGTCACAGTACAAACAGCAGGACAGACAATAATGTTTGTTGCCCATGGCATCATATCTCTTATTTCTTCAAAAACATTTCCTGTTGCAGATAGCTGTAACGAAGAGACAAGCACTGTTTTTCCTTTTCTAAATAATCCCAAAAGCGTCTCTGCTATTCCGTCTATCATAAATGCCTCATCTACTGCAATAATATTAACATCTTCGTCATAGGTTTCAATATATTCTATGATATCATTTCCTGTATTTACACCTATTGCAAATATTTTTCCGCCTGAGTGAGTTGATATTTCTGTGCTAGAGTATCTATCATCCATCTTTGGCTTGAACGCGATTACGTTTTTATTCTGGTATCTGTACCTGTCTACTGCTGCTAGTAGCCTGGTTGTCTTTGAGCCAAACATTGGTCCTGTAAATATTATGAATTCAGGATCGTGTCCCATTCTATTTTTCCTCTCCAGCTTCTTTATTTTCTATGTCTCGACCATAGTCATCATCAATTCTTACTGCCTCAGACTTACCGCTATCTCCTATCTCTATTAGATCACAGTCTGTAATAGCACTTATTCTATACGGACAGCCTGACTGAACATTTAAAACACTACCAGGAAACATCTTCTGGACTTTTAATGGATTTAGTATGGGATCAGTTGTATATAGCTCATTACCAAATTCTGCAATTGCCTCTCCCGAAAGAAGAAGAAGCGATTCATTTTTTAGTCTATTAAACTTTAAACTAGATCTGTTTCCCGCTGACATAAATATTGTCTTTCCATTTGTACCTGGCGACATAGATGTCCAGCTTATCTCGTGACCCCATGGCATTTCAACTTTATTTCCTGCTTTTGATATCCAAGAAGTTTTAACATGTTTCATTGTTTTGAAAATCTCCGTTTAGGTCCCACCAACCAAGTGTTATATTGAGTCCTTCCCAAAATTTAATTTTTGGTTCATACCCTAGCTCTTCTTTCGCTCTATCAATATTTGCACGTGTATGCATGACATCGCCTTGACGCCATGGAGCATTTGCTACAGATACATTAGAAAACTTATTCTTGAAAAAATCTAAAATTTCGTTATTTGTAATCTGATCATTGCATGCAATATTGTAGCATCTTCCCATAAAGCCGCCTTTTCTCAGAGACATTGCTGCAAGAATATTTGCATCAACAATGTTACTAATAAAACAAAGGTCTCTTGATTGTGTTCCATCACCGTCTGACCTTAAAGGTGAATCTACTTTAGTATTATTACACCACGCAGATACTGCTGTTGAATATGGAGAATCTCCATACTGGCCCGGACCGAAGACATTGAAGTATCTAAGACAAACTATATCAAGATCATAGAGATCACCAAATAGCTTAGAAACATCCTCAATTGCACTTTTTTGCCATGCGTATGGTGATTTTGGATCCTTTTTATGTAGCTCAGAAATCGGAAGATCTTCAGATCCACCATAAACAGATGACGATGATGCAAATACAATTCTTTCAACATTGTCAATAGCAGATTCAAATAGCTTGACTGTTCCCAATATGTTTACATTGGTTGTTAAAGACGGATTCTCAACTGAAAACAGGACACGAGGAACTGCTGCTTGATGAAAAATTACATCATATTTTTTCTGGAATATATTTTCTAATATGTGGTTATGAGAAAAGTCTCCCTCAATTATCAAAACAGAATCTTTGCCTAGTTCAATATCTGAACTTTCAAACACTCTAAGAAGATCTATAGGGACAACTCTAAACTTGAGACCCTCTAAAAGTTCTATGTGACCATTCGACATATCGTCTACCACATCGACACTCCACCCGTCATTTACTAATCTTCTAACTAGGCTAGAGCCTATAAATCCACAGCCACCTGTAACAAGACACTTTTTATTCATTTTATCTCCTTTCATTACATTACTATAAAATATGTGCAGAGTTTAAATTGACACACATTCTAATTGAGCTACAATGCTCATTAAATCTTTCCCAGCATTTATGTGTCAAGAAATATAGAAAGTCCAAATCATGATGAAATTTATTTTTAATATCTGTTGACCTGCACACAAATCTTATATCCATAACTTTATCTCTAATCAAGACATGAACTAGAGATATGCAAGTATCATCTGTGAATATAAATCTTCTAGACTTGTGATCTTCAACTCTACTATACTCATTTATTCCAAGAAGTTCACTATCTATTTTTTTCATTAATGAATCATATATTCTCTGATAATATTGTGACTCTCCCTTGCATCTTAATATTTTATCATTTACCTGGTTAAATTCTCCATCATCACATATTGTCAGTTTCAATCTATTAGATTCTTTATTTGGAAAGAATTCTATAAAATTTTTGACGTGATCTGATATTTCTTCTATGCTAAAATTCTCAAATCTATTTATTTCAGATATAACGAAATCATTTACTCTATCAGAAGCTCCGCTTGGTATTCCGATCACATTCGACAAACGATTTATTTTAGAAAATTTATTATTAAAAGCATCATAAACTAATTTTAGTGACGATATATCATGAATTTCATCGCCTCTAATTTTATATCTTGACACAATCAAATCCCACGCAGGCATTAAAAAAACATATCTGTTGTTAAGATTGCTTGCCTCATCTAAGAAATCTTTTTCTACATGAATGGTGCTTCTTCTATCGTATAGTTTAGAAAAAATAGATCTTGACAATTTTGATCTATCCATCATGTGCCATCTGTATGTTGTCTTTCGATGGATATCTGATATCATAGTTGACTTTCCTGAAAGGTCCGGGCCTTCTACAAATACTGTATCTGTTGGAAAAGTTATCACCTTACATTTATCCTTTTCATCTTGTAAGATGATGTAGAGCAGCCCCAAGCCTCACTGGATGCCACTTCAGCTAGCCATATTGTATACAGGTCAGGGACCTGACTAAACTTGGTCCAGACGCGGAGCCAGCGGCTTTCAGAGTTATTATCGCAGACCTTCATTCGATAAAATGTCTTTCCGTTCTTTGTAGTTCTTTCCTCAATTGACTGGATGCAAAACCACGCAATTCCCTTCTCGTTATCATTAAATTCTACAATTGATTTCACATTGGAATTTTTTATTTTCTTCATAATAGCTGGCGGGAATACAACATCCTCATCTGCACCGGACATGAGCTCGACGCTAAACGCTATCTTTTCTGATCTTGTCCACTTCTCTAAATCATAATTTTCTTTAATTTTTTCTGAAATAAAGTCTGGAACGAAACCCTGCGTGTTCATCAGCTTCTTTGCAGCAGTTTTTGACATTCCATGTCTGCCCTTTTTTAGCAAATCATAATTTCCAACAATTATCTCGTGTAGTTGTCTATGATTAAGAATTTCACTGGTCGTCATCTCGCTTAGCGGGCCAAACGCTTCAACCTTGCACAATGAATCAAAGCAAGTCTTGTTCATCTTTGATGGACGCCACTTTCCGTCTTCTGTAAAAAGCATCTGATCCAAATTATAAAAAGGTCGACGTTCTAATATCTCTTCAACAGCAGCAGAGCCAATGCCCTTGATTGCAGTTAGTGGAGGTACAAAGCCGCCTCTTTCGTCACTATACACCCAAACATCTGAAGATGCATTAATGTCAGGCGGAAAAATCTTATATCCTAGTGCCTTAATCTCACTAATGACTTTTCCAAACTTACTCGAGCCGTTTTGTGTCTGTAGACATGTCGCTAGCCACTCCTTTTCATAATAAGTGTGAAGCCAGGCTGAGTAATAAGAATCAATAGCATAAGACACAGCGTGCGACTTATTAAAGCCATACCCTGAGAAGAACTCAATAGTCTCATATAACTTCTCGGCCCTGTCTGGAGCCATTCCAGATATCTCGACGGCTCCATTGACAAACTTCTTTCGAAGGTCAACACGCTCCTGGACCTTTGCTGCATTTGAATCAAGCGATTTCTTGACAAGTGTTTTTCTCATCTTGTCAGATGCACCCTTGTCAAATCCCGCTAGCTTTTGTGCAAGAAGCATAAATTGCTCCTGGAAAGATATGAAACCGTATGTTTCACTTAGAATATCCTCAATGACAGGATGATCATATTGTATCGGATTTCCAGACTCAACAGACTTCTTAGTCTTGACATATTTTTTATCAACATGTGCTGCCAAGGGTCCTGGCCTGTATATTGCAGTAATAGTTGCAAGCTCTTCAATTGTTCTCGGTTTTGCTCTTTTACAAAATTTTCTTGCACCCTGCTGAGTAAACTGGAATATTTGAACAAACCTTCCCTTGTGATAGACATGTTCCCATACTTTTTCATCATCAAGACTATTGTATCTGCAGTTGATATTGTCATCAAAATATTTTCTTGTGTCTAGAAATGTTGGATTTTCATTTCCGCTCTTTCTAAGCACAAGTCGAATACAATCTTCAACCATCTTAAGAGTTGTCAGGCCCAAGAAATCAAACTTTAAAAATCCGTTAGGTTCCAAGTGTCTGAAATTCATTCCTTCTGACCACGGGGTTTGAAGTTCTCCTCTTACCTTGATAACTGGCATATGCTTTTCTAGGTCAGGGCATATCAGAACTCCGCCTGCATGACGACCAATTGATCTAGATTCCATAAAAAGATTCTGTACGTGCTCACAGGCTTTTGGATATTTTTCCATAAAGTCTACATACGCTTGAGAGTATTTAATACAATCATCATGTGTCAGCACATAAGTTGATTTTTCCTCATGATCCCCCATGGCTTTATGCATTACTTCTCTCTCAAGCTTATTTGTCATAGCATTGACTTCGCCGAAGTCAATTCCATAAAATTTTGATACATCTTTAATAAGTGACTTGAGCTTTAGAGTATTAAAATTAGAAACAGGAACAACTGATTCTTCTCCAAATAATTCACGAGCAGCGTCTATCAACACGTCCCTGTCTCCTGCATCAGTGTCAATATCTGGCCATCCTGCCTTTGACCTGTGCAGAAACCTTTCCCATAGAAGACCATACTTTATCGGATCTGTTGTCGTGATTCCCAGGAGATAATTTACAAGTGATCCTGCACCTGAACCCCTACCAGGACCAATAATTGTCCTTTGGCATGCAAGATCAAACACCTTTGTCATTGTTAAAAAATAATTTTCAAAACCAAGATGCTTGATATCTTCAAGCTCCATCTTAGCTCTTTCAACATAAACTGGATCTGTATGCAAATCCTCCTTGACTAGAGCTTCTTTTACTCTCTTTGCGAGCTGATTAAATGCAGTGTTGCCAGGCATGTCAAATGTTGGCAGCTTAGCATTTTCATCGAACCACACTTCTTCACACTGATCCCACGCAATATCATACGATCTCTCAATTGCTTGGCAGATTAGATGATCTTTTCCTTGATAGAAATCATAGTCAACAATATGCTTATTATATTCTTCCCACATCTGCTCTGCATTCTTAGGATAGAGTTCACACTTTAAGTCTTCAAATGCAGGAAGCGCTGGCATTGCGTCGCCCCTTGCTCCCATTCTCCCAAGCTTGCGATAAAGTTCACGCGCCTCCCACATATCACGACCATAATAGTGACTATCAGCAGTTGCTACGAGCGGAATTCCAGTTTTTTCATGTAGTGAAATTAGATGCTTGTTTGTCTTGTGCTGCATTGATAGAGAATTAAACTGTATCTCAAGATTAAAATTCTCCCTACCGACAGCATCAATAAATCTATCTGACATGTTTTCTAAATCATTTACAATCTCTACGTCAGATTTTCCAAATGCTTCACCTCTTGCAATAAGAGACGAAGGATACCCAGCGATACATGCAGTACTTACAATAAGCCCATCACTGTGATGCTTGAGTAAGTCAAAATCAATTCTTGGAAATCTATAGAAACCATCTGTGTAAGACTTCTTAACAAGAGTAAAAAGATTCTCTAGCCCCATCTGATTCTTTGCGAGAACTACTAGGTGATATCTACGCTTCCAGTCATTCTTTTCAAAGCTAGCTTTAGATTCATCCTCATCCTCAACAACCAGACCACCAGAAATCTCATCCTCAGAATTTACGTCTGTCGCCTCCTTTGCCTTCTTCTCTGACCTTGCTGCGCGAACCTCCTCTCTGTGATTCTCGTAGGCAATACGCCACTCACCAAGAGATGGAACAAAGTAAAACTCAACACCATAAATCTGTCGATACTTTTGTCCCTTCTTCTTAAGTTTCTTTGCATACGCGTGGGCATGAGCAAGGCCATTGCCATTTCCGTGATCTGTCAGTGCCCACGCATTCATATCATTTGAAAGTACAAAGTCAATATGCTGACTTGGATATCCTAGACCGTCATAAGGACTTCCTGTTCCACAGTGTGCATGAAGGCCAGTGAATCTCTTTGGCAAATAAAATTTATCAAAACCTGACATCTTTATCCTATAATAAAAAACCGTATGGTAATAATACCATACGGTTTAAATTTTTACACTGGTTTCTAGCTATTGTGATGCTTCTTGATAATCAACATTTATTGTTTGATCAGATGTATCTGGACCTTCTTTATCATCATCTTCAGAAGATGATTGATATAACTCTGTGGCTATCTTTGTCGATGCATCTGACAAGGCAGTCATGGCATCATTAATTCTCTTTGTATCAACAGAGTTTAAAGCTTCCTTTGCCTCCTGAATTGCTTTGTCAAACTCATCTTTATGCTCACTAGAAATCTTGTCTTCATTTTCTTTTACCACATTTTCAGACTGATAAATAAGCACATCTAGCTTATTTTTCGTTTCAACATATTCTCTCTTAAGCTTATCTGCGGATTCATTTTCTGCTGCATCGCCTACCATCTTTTCAATTTCTTCATCTGTAAGTGATCCATTTCCTGCTATTGTAATGGACTGCTCTTTTCCTGTTGCCTTGTCTTTTGCAGAAACGTTTACTATTCCATTTGCGTCTATATCAAACGTAACTTCAATTTGAGGCATGCCTCTAGGCGCCGGAGGAATTCCAGTCAATTGAAATTTTCCAAGTGCCCTATTGTGTTTTGCAAAATCTCTTTCTCCCTGAAGGACATTGATGTCAACTGCAGATTGACTATCAGCAGCAGTGCTAAACGTCTCTGTTTTTGCACACGGTATCGTTGTGTTTCTATCAATTAGCCTCGTCATAATTCCGCCAAGTGTTTCTAGGCCAAGAGACAGCGGTGTTACATCTAGCAAGAGAATATCATTGACATCTCCAGAAAATACACCACCCTGTACAGCAGCACCCATAGCGACAACCTCATCAGGATTAACTGATGAATTTGCATTCTTTCCAAAAAACTTTTCAACTGCTGCTCTAACTGAAGGGATTCTAGTTGATCCACCAACTAAGATAATTTCATCTATGTCTTTTGAATTCAGGCTTGCATCCTTTAATGCTTTCTTTACGGGAACCATTGTCTTAGAAACAAATTTATCAATCATCTTTTCAAATTTTGAACGTGTCAAGCTAGACGTAAGATGTCTGGGCCCAGATGCATCTGCAGTAAGAAATGGTAGATTAATTTCAGTCTTCTGCGTGCTTGAGAGTTCTATCTTTGCCTTTTCTGAAGCTTCTTTAATTCTTTGCAAAACCATTGAATCGTTGCTTACATCGAGACCAGTACCCTTCTTGAACTCAGATAGCATCCAATCCATAAGAATTTGATCAACATCGTCTCCACCAAGATGCGTATCACCGTTTGTGCTAAGAACCTCTACAACATCTCCTGATATTTCAAGTATTGAAATATCAAATGTTCCGCCGCCAAGATCATAGACAGCAACTTTTTGCTCTCCTTTTTTATCTAATCCGTATGCTAGTGCTGCTGCTGTTGGCTCGTTGATAATTCGCTTTACTTCAAGCCCAGCAATCTTTCCTGCATCTTTTGTTGCTTGCCTTTGTGAATCATTAAAATAAGCAGGAACTGTAATTACTGCCTCTTTAACCTCCTGGCCAAGATATCTTTCTGCAGCGCTTTTTAGCTTAATAAGTGTTTGAGCACTAATTTCCTGCGGTGTTAGCTTTTTTCCATTTACTGTTATTTTGCAAGCTCCACCCTTTCCAGAAGAAATCTTGTATGGCACCTTCCCTACTTCGCCCTTTACATCATTGAGCTTCATTCCCATAAATCTCTTTACTGAGTAAATTGTATTTTCCGGATTTGTAATAGCTTGTCGTCTAGCAGATACACCCACAAGACGTTCTCCGTCTTCTGTGTATGCAACAACTGAGGGCGTTGTTCTTGTGCCCTCTTCATTTTCAATTACCTTTGGTGCAGCACCTTCCATTACGGCAACTGCAGAATTAGTCGTTCCTAGATCAATTCCTATAACTTTTCCCATATTGTTTCTCCTGATTGTAATAAGATATGTGGTATGTCATTTTTAAATTTAAACACGTCGTCTAAAAAGAAAACCCTTTTTTAGAACTTTTTCACATTATTATCTTCTTTTTTTCTAATTTGTTCAAGTTTTTGTATTAATTCTTTTTCTTCTTTTGTGAGATTTTTCGGGACATCTATCTCAATTTCAACAATGTGACTTCCTCTCATTGCGCTGTTTACACCAGTAGGGAGGCCTTGTCCTGAAAAGGAGAATGTGTCGCCATGCTGTGTTCCCTTCGGAATCTTTAGCTTCTTTTTTGAGTCTACTGTATTTACTTCAATGGCACTTCCAAGTGCAGCCTGCGAATATGCTATTCTTTCTTTTGATAAAATAGAGTGACCATCTCTTTGAAATTTATCATGATTCATAATTTTGACAAGGAGCACTAGATCTCCAGCAATATTTGAATCTGGATCAATATCTCCCATGTCAGATATTTGTAACTGAGATCCGTGATCTACGCCTGCCGGAATTGAAATTGTGATTGTTTTAAACTCTGGTGTCTGTCTATTTCCATTGCATAAGTCACATGGATTTTTAATATATTTTCCTGCGCCGCCACACATGCTGCATGTCATTGCCATTTTTACAAATGCCATCTTGTGATAAACCTGCCCAGACCCACCACAATCTTTACATGTACAAACATCTGTATCTGCTTCATATCCTTTTCCATGACACATATAGCAAGAAATATTTCTCTTTATTGATATTTCTTTTTCTACGCCTACTAAAACTTCATTTAATGTAATCTGTATTTCTGATGTAAGCGTTCTTCCTCTTCTAGGCCTGCTCTTTCTCTGATGTCTGTCATTTCCAGAAAAAACTCTTTCAAAGCCGCCCCCACCGAATATATCTGAAAAATGATCAAATATATCCTCGACGCCTCCCGAGTGGGAAAAATTCTGTGAAGGTGCATCGTGTCCAAACTGATCATACATCTGTCTCTTTTCAGGATCAGATAGCACAGTATAGGCTTCAGTTACTTCCTTAAATTTTGACTCAGCTTCAGAATCACCTGGATTTTTATCCGGATGCAGCTTTAGTGCTATTTTTCTGTATGCTTTTTTTATATCAGACTGACTAGCATCTCTTTTAAGACCTAGCAAATCATAATAATCTTCCTTACTCATAGCTTAGCTATTCTATTTCTTGAGCATACGGTTCAAACAATAGAGATTCAGATTCATAACATCGATCAAGATAGTCCTCAAGCTGCTCAAATGACGTGCACACCTTTACACCGCTTCGTGCTAGCATCAAATTAAACTTTGCACCTGCTGGCAGCCCCTGGCAGAAATACACAATTGGCACATCATTTGCATATGCATAACCTGCTTCCCAAATCGTTCCGATATCTTTATCGCGGGTATTCACAATAAGGAAATCAGCTGTCTTGATATGATGAAGGTTGCCATCAAAAGTTGCATCTTGAGTTTCCTTGGGTGCACCCGGTGGACACACAAAAATTCTCCTCGGCGATGCTAGATCAATCCACGTTCTATTGTCACAAATCTCTTCAAGACGCGTGAGTTCTTCTGCTTGGGTTGGATTAAACCAGCCCGCTGCTAAATAAATCTTTTTCATTTTTTCCTCTTAGTAGTTATTCTCATAATCATTTTTCATTTGACCAAATTCACTCATGAGATCTCTCCACATTGTAGTAAAGATCTTTTCACCATACCCATGGGTTCCGTTTAGTTCTTCTCTTCTGCATGGGTATATTGTATCTTCTTCATGATAGTCAAATGTATCATTCTTTATTTCAGGCTGATACAGGTTTGTTCCCCTGCTGACCCATTTGTCGCCTTCTTTTACTCTAAATGTATTGATATAATGCTTATCTTGTGAGTCAAAATTAAAGACTTGCGTCAGTTCTGGTATAGCCTTGCATGCTTCTATTGCCATTCTAGCTGCGAGAATATTATCTGCTGCAGGTTGAATCTGGACATCTTGTCGCTGTCTCACAAATCCTATTAGATCCTTGAGGTTTAGACGCATATAATAAAATGATGTCAGACATTTTGGAAGAATCATTCTTGCGTCCATCATAGATACAACTTTAGAGTCTGTCATATCAGAATAAAGCTGCTTAGACTCTAAAACTAGAGTCTTCCACCGTTCTAGGAATTCTGGAGAGCTCTCAACAGACTCAGGAATCACTGCCGGGTCACCCCTTAGATCTCTGTCTCCTGTACACTGAGCAGCGAAAGACCCAGCACGATGTCTAATAATATGAGTCACTTCTTGAAACGAAAGACCGGACAGCCTGAATGTGAAACCCATACACTCCATTGGTGTCGGCAGCGCACGAAACTGAAGAACATCTAGAAGATTCTTGCTCTTAATACTATCAGCAGCAGTAGACGGATCAACAGTATTTGGATCATCTGCCCATGTGGCCTTGACATAGTGCCACGCAACATCCCTTGCCTGTTCTACGCTTGGAGAATCAACTAGTTCTACTCGTAAGGCTTTAAGATTATTTATAAATTTTGTATGAGGTTCCTGATCAAACTTTAGATCCATTGGCAACTCAATGGGCTGTAGATCATTATTTAGTGGCATCAGTTCTCCTTGTTTTCTGATAGACAAATAATATCATTTAATTAAATTATTGTACACTATTTTCTTAAAGAGAAGCAAAGTTTTTTTTACCCATCTTGTTGCTTGGACTTCTTATACACATCGACCATTTCATGACAGTCAGTTTCGTCATGATCCTCAGGTGAAATGCCGCATTGGGCCATATAAAAGTGTGCTAGTTCATGAACAAGAATATCATCTGGTGATTCATCACAATCAGAGCAAATAAACGACCACGCAACATTTGGAAAAACGTATGTCGTTATTCCATAAAATTCCTTTCCGGGCGTCTCATTCTTTGTAAACGTCATGATATTTCTATCATTTAGTTTCTTATCAGGAATGATATGAATATTAATAAGACCATCATTGCATGACAGATTACCATCATCAGATAGATAACTAGATACAAATGGCACAACTTTATCGGTCACATCATGAAGATTCTCAAAATCTTTCTGTGTTGTGCCTTGAATGTGAATGGTCGTCTCGCCTGTCACAGGCAATGTAAGCACCTGTTCCGATCTAATATACGGCCCGGCGTTAATTCGCGACTGTGAGACAAGCGACGTGTGGCTTTGTTCTGCACAGGAAAAAAGAATAAAAATAAAAGAAAGACTTAGAATCACTGGTATTACCTCTCTAGATAATAATACCACACGTGCAATGGAATTACACGAAACTAAAGATTTTTTTGTCTTGCACGGGCTATCAGCACGTCGTCAGAGTCATCTATTTTCTTTTACCCACGCCATAACGTGTTGCTCTACATCTGAATCTATTGTTGCTGGGTCATCCATGGTGAGCGCCCAGTTCACGGCCGCCTCCCAACCCTGGTCTCGTACGGCCGTATCAAACTGGCCCTGCAGCACGTCGGGTCTGCCGCCACGGAAACCCCAGCTGATGGAATCTTTGACAACACTTTCTGGCGTTACACCAAAAACTGCACCTTGACGCACGACTTCATCCCAGTCTCCGCGGTCCAGGGCTGACTTCATTGTTCCCATCTTCACAGCTCCGCCAGGCGCAGCATCCCACACGAGCATTGCTGCAGCTTCTGTCGCTTGACCTTCAGCTTCAAATAAATGACGTTCGAGCTCTTCTCTTATAACTCTGCGAAGTTGTTTTCTTGTAATTTTCATGTCAGACTGTCTCCATAAACATTATTAAATATGTTATAGCCGTGAAAGTTTTAGATATTAACATAATTTAATTATGCTCTAGCAATCTTAATTTTAAAAATATCTCTTCTGGATTTTCAAAAGGAATTATATTATCTGTCTCCTGTACCTCGACGTTATAACATGTCTTTGGAAGGAATACAGGTATTCCATGCTTCGCATACTCAGAAGCATGCTTTGAAGAGTCATCTATCGCACACACGATCTTTTCCTTGTCAAAATATTCTGATTGTGTGCACCATCTATATTTCTCTCCGCTAAAGTTAAGTCTATCATATTTTAACCCAGAGCCTTCTAGCCACCTGTATGTGTCATAAAGACACGCAAGATTTTCCTCTGGTCTTGCTGTGAGCAATTGAATCCAGTACCCAGATGATCTTAGAGAGTTTATTGCCTCTATCATTTTAGTTTCTGGATCTAGATCTCTAAGTCTTCTGTTTGATATGAAATCAAGAAATACAGTTTCTGGATTTAGTCCAGCTTCCTTGACTTCAGTTGAAGTATAGTATTCCTTGCTTTCCGGAGAGACCTTTATATTATATCTTTCATCTAGCCAGTTCAAAAATCCATCTCTAAACTTTATGACGACATCATCAAGATCAACTATAATAACGGGCTGCCCTTTCCACAAGTTTGAATTTACTCTTCTTCTATTTTGCAAGAATAGATCTTTGTCAAGAAATGCATCTATAAATTGATCTGAGCCTATTTCCCACAGATTCAAAATTGATATGACATACCTTATGACATCAACAGACTCATACAGTATTTTGTTAATATCTGGATCTTTTCTCTCTATTCTGTGATCTTTAAAATTTATTCCAGTTACAAGATCTGTAACTTCTGCGTGAAGCTCTAGGCAAAGCGACTTTGTAATTTCCTCTCTTTCTTTCTGTGAAAGAGATTCAAGATCAAAAAATATATCATTGAATTTTTTTTGAATGTCGAAAAGCTTATTGAACGTAATTGTCATCTTTATCCCGAAGTGCATCTATTGACTCTATTAGATTGATAACACTTTCCTTATCAGAGCGAGCAAACTGAATGCTCGCTGTGGTTGTAAGATATATTATTCCAGATATTTCTTCGGCTTCGATGTTAGATATCTTCTCTATTAGATCATGTTGTGATATCATCACACTTTCACCCATGTTAAGAGATGCGATACTCACATTCAGTAAGCTAGTATCCGCTTTTGAGTCTTTCATGAATAACTTTATCTTTTTTAACATATGCTTTAAAAAATTCATCTGAGTCAACACCAGTTAAAACAAGAACAGATAAAAAGTAATTAAATGCATCAACAACTTCTTCTAGAAATTCTTCTCTATCAAATTCTCTTATCTCTGTAGTTCTGTGAGGCTTCCAGTTTTTAAGATGTTGTAATGCTTCAAACATCTCTTCTACACCTCTTAGTGCCATATCTCTGCATATTTGCTGGTGTTTCTTTTCTGAAATATCTAGAGGCCACGAAGGATAATCACCTGGACTAGACTTTTGTAGCTCGACCATAAATGATTCTCTTAGCTCAAATATTTCATCAAGCATATCTCTCATATTATTCTGAGCCTGCCATCTCTTCTGCGTGTGCTTGCATCTTTCCGATATTATCTTCAGAAATGGCCCTATATTGATCAGACAGCGTCAGTGTAACATCATCAGATGTTAAAGATAATCTTATCATTCTTAAATGATCAACAACATCAGTCCCAGAAAGAATTGCCAATTGTAGTACTTTTGCAATTTGTGAAATTACATCATCAGATAGTCGATATTGAGTATCACTCATTTGTTTCTCCAGTCTATATTGAATAGTCGTATAAACTATTATTCAATTATAAACATGAACTTATACAGTGTATTTGTATTTTTGAACATTATTCAAAAATTATATTAAGCACATCACGCATTGCTTTCATATCCTGCTGCTGCTCGTCCTTTTGGAAGTGATTTTACCATTCTGTTTACAACATCAGAAACATAGCTCATGCCAAACCTTGAAGACGCAGGAATATAATTCTTAATCCAGCCTGGATCACTTGGCTTGCATTTTTTCTTCAGCTTTTCAAATCCGCAATAGTTTGAAATCTTTCCTGAGCCTCCATTATATGCTGCTATGGCCATATCTAGCGCTGCATTTCGAGAAGAACTCCACTCATATGAATCATTAATGCCCGGAGAAGTTGTACTATATCCTGTGTCTATTGCTTTTTTATAATACGTTGTTAAAATGCCCAGAGCTGCAAGTATTGACTTGGTCATATCGCTTAGATCATGTGGACGTGTCACGCCTATTTCTTTTGCATACTCTAGATCAAGATCTTTTTCTATTGTTCCCCACTTGATTTGAGTTTGCCCAGTTGATGTATTAAAAGTCTTTCCCTTAAACGGACCGACTGGCGGCATTGGAATGTCGTCTCCTCCAGCAAGATCTTTCTTTGCTTTGTTTATCTCTGCTGCAATTACTTCTGCCCAGTTTGTCACACCATATCGATCACCTGATCCGAGCCCACTCTCTCTTTCTGACAAGGCGATTGCTGTAGCAATTAAAAAGCTCATTTCTTCAGGTGTTATGTTCAGCATATTCTGGATTTTAGAATTTACAAGAAATATATCCTGTATTGCTTCATCAAGAGATTCACATATCAGATCTAATAGCTTTATATTCTTAGATTCAGATATTCTTGTCTCTCCTTGTGGCCTAGACCAAACTACTGATAGCTGTGATGGAGACATTACGCTTAAAGGTGTTGCCTTCACTATTCCTGAAATATTGTGAAAAATTATAGGTTCTCCAAGATATGTTGCTCCGACAAATCCCAGGTGTGTATTCACACCGAAGCCTCTTCCTTGTGATAGGAACGTTCCTGGTTTGAATGTTATATTTTTTCCTATCATGCTAGGATTCCAGGGCTTCCCTGTGTCTGCATTTACAAAAAACGGTCCGTCCCCTTGATTGGGTTGTCCGTCCGCTCCGGCAGCTCTTCCCATATTCCCAGATCCTGTAGCACCCTCGAAGTATGCCTTTGTATGATATTTAGACGGATTAAAATATAATCCTACAACGTCTCCTAGCTTAAGATCACTATATACTGATTGAGGTTTAATAAGCAAGCTCATAAGCTTCTTTACACTCTTGTTATGCGAGCCTGATCTGGCGCCAGACTTATTGATTGCAGTAAATAATGTCGCAAGACCATCTGCAAGATCGCTAATTATAGGAGCTTCAAATGAAGAATTTGAAACGTCTCCTAGTTTATGTGCATGCCACGCATTTCCTTGAAATGATCCAAGTGTATCACTAACATATTGAGCGCATTCTGATGATGTGCACTCATCTACAACAGCTTCTTCGCCTCTTTTTAACTGATCCTGTCGTATCTTAACTGAATTAGACAGCGTCGGATGATAAGTTATCTTATCTTCTATGTCGTCATCAAGCTGCCCTGCTGAGCCCAACAGGACTTCATCGACGTACCTATCACCAAAGTGAGCCCATGCCTTCTTCATATAATTGTTATCGTGCTCTCCTCTGGTCCAAAGTGAATCATCTTTTAATCCCGCTAAAGCGCTAGCTATTTCCTCATCATCATATATTTTATTTACCCATACCCTAAATGCATTTCCTGCTGTCGTGTGGGGTATGTATTCACTAAGTTCATATTTCGAAGAAGCACTCTTTAAATCAC
>Ga0209756_1000439_pt1 | contig 40640 bp, 53 predicted proteins | sample ETNvirenome_6_85_FD_184071 | JGI IMG/M metagenome (GOLD analysis project Ga0209756, IMG submission 184071) | Marine viral communities from the Pacific Ocean - ETNP_6_85 (SPAdes) (version 3) | ecosystem: Environmental > Aquatic > Marine > Oceanic | place: Pacific Ocean | collected 2013-06-19 | reverse complement strand
ACATATCTACATCTTCAATAGAATAAATATCAGTTATTGATCCTTGATCCTTTCTTGAAGTCCAATTTTTTACTTGTCTTAAAGAAATTTTATGAGAAATATCACAAGCTAATTTATGAATAGTTTTTGGTAATCTATAACTTATAGGTAATACTTCAATATTACCTTTAATATTTAAAAATCTTTTAACATCAGCTCCTGCCCAACGATAGATAGCTTGATCATCATCGCCTGCTATATATCTAAATTTACAATATTCATTTATTTTTTCTATTACTTTCCATTGTTTAGTTGTTAAATCTTGAGCTTCATCTACAAAAATAATATCTAATTGTGGAATAGTTTCTTCTTTTATAAAAATATCTAGCATATCTGTAAAATCTAAAAGATTTTTAGATTTCTTAAAATTAATTAATGCTTTAGAAAAGTATTCTTGTTCTTCCCAAGTATGTTCACATTCTAATTCTTTCCATACTTCTTTTAAATCTCGTTCACTTGATCTTGAAACTTCATCACAGAATAAAAGTAAATCACCTCTTTTATTTCCTACAGTTAATCCTGATGTATCTTCTTCAGATACACCTGACATTTCTATTCTAGCAATTTCACTAAATTCTTTTACACGTTCTCCTTTAAAAACTTGACCACTATTTATATTTAAAGTTCGATAACATAAACTATGAATAGTTCTAAAATATTCTAAATCATCTTCTGAAAGATTAAATTTTTTAATAACCCTACTTCTTGCTTCTCTAATAGCTCTACGAGTAAAAGAAAAAAATCCAATTTTTTCAGGTTTATATCCTTCTGCAATTTTTTCTTCTAAAAGTTTTAAAAGGGTTGTAGTTTTTCCTGTACCAGGACTACCAAATATTTTAATTGTTTTACTTTCCATTATGTTTTGTATATATTTTTCTTAAAGTAGCTCGTTGTTTATCTGATAATAAAATATGTTTATCACCATTTTTATTGGTTTTTTCAATTACTGATTGACAAAAACTATTTTCCCACTCATTTAATTTATTTTTATTAATATTATTTAAAAAATTAATTAAGTTTTGATATTTATCTCCTTCTATTCTATTTAATAATTCTTTAGGAATAGCTTGATGAGTAACTTCTTCAATACCTATTCTTTTCATGTGAAAATATAATTCTCTACATAATTGAACATCTAATAAAGCATCGTGATAATTATGAACTCCTCTATGAAAAAAATGTTTAAAACATTCTTCTAATTTAGGAAATTTATAATCATTATAATCAGCTTTTAATTTTAATTGATCTTTAGCCATCATCATAGTACAATGTAATTTTTCAGGCTGTTTATAAATAAAATTTAAAAGTGTTAATTCTCGTTCTAATATTTGTAAATCAAAAGCTAAATTATGAGCAACCATTGTATGACACTTACTTATAAAGTAAGTCATCATAGCTAAAGGATATTGTAAAGCTATTCCAGTATCTTGTGCTTCTTGAGTAGATATTCCATGAATATCTTCAACTTCTTTAGGAATAATAAAATCAGGTACATCTCTTGATTTTGGCTCTATTCGACTTGAATATTGAGCTATAATTTTTTCTTTATCATCACATACTTGAAAAGCTATACTCACAAGTCTAGGTTGATCTTTATGAGTAGAAGGTAAATCTCGTCTCCATAATCCATTAGTTTCAGTATCAAAAAATATATACATTATGCTCCTTTTGTTAATTTAAATTCAAGACCTTTAATTTCTACTTTCGTGTCTTTTTTATTTTCATTAAGATAAGTTTCCATAACCAAACAAGCTGCAGTTAATGCTTGTATATCGGCTTTGTAATTTTTATCACTATATTTTTGTGCGTGTTTTAGCAACACGTTTATTGCTGCTATTTTATTCATATGCCTCCTTATTTATATTTGGTTGTTTAAATTCTTCAGTTTGTACTTGAAAACTTGGAATAGACCAAGTATTCGTAAATTTTCCTTTTATCTTTTTTCCGCTATGAGTAGCACCTAAATTTTTTAAATAGGCAGTAATTTCATGTAATTTAAATTCTTTAAATCTATGTCTATCTAAAAATTCCATAAAATCATTAATTCTAAATTCTGTTATTTTATCTTGAATAATAGATTTTCCTCTTAATAAATCTTCTATTTCTGTAGAAGAAGTGGAACCAGTACAAAATCTTTCTAATAAATCAAATAATCTACCTTCATTACTACTATCTTTAGGTGCTTCAACAGCAATAACTCTAGACATTAAATCATTAACTGTTTCAGTCCATAATTTATCATTTATTTTAGGAAGAAGCATATCTAAATTCTCAAATACCACTTGTTTAAAATCTAAAAAATTATAAATTTGTTTACTAGATAATGGACCAATTTTTTTCTCACTTAAAGTTAAAAAATATTGTGGTGGATTAGTTAATATTTTAGTAATACTATTTAAAGTAGGCATTGTACCATCATCATTAATACCATATTCACATGTAATACATTTAGTTTTATTACAAACTGAATTAATTGGTGAATCTTTACATTTATAATTATAAGTTTTTTTATCTAAACTTTGTAATACTGTTGTAAATTCTCTAGGTTTAAGTGGAGGATCAATATATTCATCGTTATATTCTTCTAATTTATCTTGCCAATCTTCTGGAAATCTTTTCCTTAAATAAACTCCAATATTAAAAAGACCATTATTTCTACTACCTTCTCCTAATGCTCCTTTAGAAAGTAAATCTTGGAGGCAAGGTGGACCGCCTGGTAAAATTTCGTTGGATTTATTAAGTTTTTTAATAAAAGTTAGATCCAGAGATTCAAGTGAATCTAATGAAAATTTTTCTATCCATTTAATAAAGTGTTCAGGTGTTAATACTTGTCCATCATAAAGAGCATATCTATCAGTGGATTCTCCACCAAAGTATGGCATATTTAACCAACTGCCACAATCATTATCATCAATTAATTTAGTTTGCTGTGGTCTTAAATCATATTTAACAAAGCCAAATGCTTTTACAATTTCTTTTAATTTATTAATCATTGAAGAAGCAGATACAAAATTTTTAGTAAAAATAAAAATATGCGCTCCTCCTGATTTTGATCTACATACTATTAAATTCTTTTTTACAAACTGTTTACTAATTTTTTCTATATCAACAGAATAATCATCTACATCTAGACAACCCCATTTACATTTATTATCTTTATTAATTGGAATAACACCTAGACCAGTTTTACCATCTAGGTGTTGTTTCCATAGTTCAGCGACATAATTTTCCCTTATGGTCTTTCCATAGCCATCAAGTTTAGGACCTTTTCTTTCTGTTATGAAAAATTGGCCATAAGCTCTGGTTAGGCCTGGAAAGACCTTGAAAAAATCTTCATAAAGCATAACTAAAATGGTGTTTTAGTATCTTTTTCTTCTGAAGATGTATCAGTATCAACAGGGTCTGAAGCTTTTACTTTACCTTCAGATATTGAATCTGAAAGACTTTCTGCCTGTTTAAATATATCTTTACTTGATACTGTACCTATTTCTTCTATTTTATATTTATACCAACTACCTAAATCATTTTCAGCATTCACAGTTGATAAATTAAACATAAAAAGAAAAGAAGGTGGTTCAACCATCTGTCCTTTTACATTCATCTTTTTCATTTTAAGAAGTGTATTCCACTTTCTTGAAACTGAAAGATTACTAGATGTCATCGTTAAAACCGCAGGTTCAAACGATTTATCTTTTTTAACTAAAACGAAATGTTCAGCTGTATCAACTATTTGATTTTCACCTAACATTGACTTTCTAGTTTTTGGATCAGTTTTAGTTCCATCAGGTTTCATATCATGTACTGCTACAAGACCTCCACCTTTTTCTCTAGGTACCCATTCTACATAGGACTTTCTATATCCACAAGGTATAACTGTAATCGAATCACTATATAATTGATTAGTAACTGTATTAAAGATATTACCTTCTTCAGCACCCTCAATATATTTTTCATCTTTCTTTTTTCTTTGAGGTGAGCCGGCTTGTACTATCGCTAATCTAGGAATAGTAATATCATCATTAGTGACATTTTCTAAACCACGACCAGCTGATTTAATAATCAAATCAGCTGAAATATCGCCTGTTGCGAGTTCATTTTTTGATTTGACTTCTACTTGTTTATCCGCCATGTTATTTCTCCTTTCCGAGTTTAACTTTTGCTATACTGGCTTCGTATACAGAAAAATATTCTTCTGGTAATGTTTCACCAAGACTATATCTTTCTTTAGCAAAAGCTTTTAATGTGCCAGCATGAACTGAAGATTTTTCGTCATAAGGTATATTTTTAAAATTTTTATTTAATACCTTAATTAGTTTATCAGCTTCATCATACTCGCCTTTTGCGAAACTAACTTTAACATCATGTTTAATTAGTTCACTGTGTCCATTTTCTTCTAACCATTTAAGAGCACCTGCTCTTTTATCTTCTGGTATAGAACAAAATAAATCATCTTTAACTGAAACTTGACTGCCATCGGCTAAATCAAATCTAGTCATATTATTACATGACGCCATAGCATCAGGTAATTCTTTTTCTTCAATCTCACGAATTTCAGCTTTTAACTCTTTAAGTCTTTCTTCTTCCTTCATAAGATTTTTCTTCTTTTTTATAAGTTTATTTCCAATAGCTGTAACTATTTCTAATCCACCTTTTGGTAAACTTTCTTTCTTCTTGTGTTTTTCGACTGAATCGAATATCCACTTTTCTTTACTCATTACTTTCTCCTTTCTGATAAAGATCAATATAAACATTATAGTAACATTGATTTTCTCTATCCCATTTTAACATATTTACTTTTCCATTATTAATATCCGAGGCTACCATTGAAGCAATTCCAATAGCAACTGGATCACCCATTGCAAGTAAGTAATCGTCATCACTAAAATCTTTTAATTTATTTTTTAGTAATTTTACAACTGGTGATGATGAAAGAGTAATTTGTCGACCTGGTGGTAGTAATGGAATTAAATCTCCAAAACGACCAGCACCAATAACATTTACATTTGGATTTTCTTGTACTATGTAAACTTTAGCCATAAAGTTTCTCCTTTCTCATTTTTATTATTTACTTATATATTAAAAACTATATAAAGTAAAATTATAATTAGAAAACAGAAAGATTTATATGCAAGTAAAATTTATAGATGAAAAAAAATTTTTAAAATATAATTTTAAAACTAAACCTTATCAACACCAATATGATGCATTTGATAAAAGTAAAGAAAAAAAATATTATGCTTTATTTATGGAACAAGGTACAGGAAAATCTAAAGTTATTATTGATAACATTGCTTATCTTTATCGTAGAGGTAGTATTGATACTGCTATTATTGCTGCCCCTAAAGGTGTATATCGTAATTGGCATGCTTCAGAATTTAGAAGTCATATGCCAGAAGATGTGGTTAGCTTTACAGATATATGTATATGGAATCCAACAGAAACTAAAACTAATATTGAAAGATTAACTGAATTTTTAAAACCTTCTCATAAATTAAAATTTTTTATTATTAATATAGAAGCTCTATCTACAGAGAAAGGTAAAAACTATTTACAGCGATTATTAAATACAACTAAATCTTTTTTTTGTATAGATGAAAGCACTAATATAAAAAATAGAACTGCTAGAAGAACTAAAGCATGTATGAAGTTAGGTAAATTAGCAACTTATCGAAGAATATTAACAGGAACTCCAGTGACCCAAGGTCCATTAGACTTATGGTCTCAAATGCATTTTCTAGATGAGTTTATACTTCAATCTAGTTTCTATGCTTATAGAAATACTTTCTGCGTAATTCAAAGAAGAAGAACATCTAGTCATAGTTTTGATGAAGTAGTAGGTTATCAAAGATTAGATGAACTTCAAAAAATATTAGATGAATATTCTTTTAGAGTAACTAAAGAAGAATGTTTAGATTTACCTCCTAAATTACGCCAAATAAGACATATCGACATGACACCAGCTCAAAAGCGCATGTACGTCATTCTTAAAAAACGTGCTATACTAGAACTAGAACGTGAGAAATTAGTGACTGCGCCTCTTATTATCACACGAATATTGAGATTACAGCAGATATTATGTGGTTTTATTAAATATGATAATAAAACTGAAGAAAATATAGAAGGTGAGAATCCAAGGATTCAAGAACTATTAAATGTAATAGAAGAAACTCAAGGTAACATAATTATATGGGCAACTTATAGAAATAGTATTAAATTAATTAGAGATACATTAGCTAAAAAATTTGGAGCAAGTAAAGTTGCAGCTTTCTTTGGAGATACTAAAGCAGAAGATAGACAAGGTATTGTGGAAAGATTTCAATCAGGAGAATTAAGATTTTTTGTAGGACAACCTAGAACTGGTGGATATGGACTTACATTAACTAATGCTAAAACTGTAATCTATTTTAATAATACTTATGATATGGAAGTTAGACTTCAATCTGAAGATAGAGCACATAGAATTGGACAAAAGGATAAAGTATTATATATAGATTTTGTATGTCCTAATACTTTAGATGAAAAGATAATGAAAACTTTAAATACTAAAAAGAAACTCGCTGATCAAATAACTGGTGATAATTGGAAAGAATTATTTAAAGAACTTTAGTCTTATATCTAGCTATTCTTCTACCAAACCATAAAGTATTTTTAGCCCATTCATAAAGATTATCATAATTTTTACCTACAAAAGTTTTTATATTTTTTTCTTCTTTAAATGATTTATTATTTTCTATAACATCATGTATATTAAAATTAAAATATTGATGAATAGGATATTTCTTAAAAGGATGATGTAAACGAGATTTTTGATAATTAATTATATCTCTTAAAACAAAATCATCTACATCATATTTATCTTTTAAATATTTAGAAATTTGATTATAAAATATTTCTTTATTTTTAACTAATCGAATACATGTTGCTTCATCTACTTCCCAATTAATATTTCCTACTCCCGGAATAACATCTCCCCAATGTCTTTTATTCTTTAATATTTTATTTAAATTTTTTTTTATAGTTAAATATTCTTTTCCTATATAAGTGTTAGACTTTTTTTCACAAAAAGATAACAGATCAGTATAAAAATCTTTATAATTAATATTATATATTTTTTTCATTGCTCTAGCTATAAATTGTAATGGACCTAAATAATGACCAAAGATAACTAGCCACCTAAATTGATGACCCTTGATCCAATCTTTATGATTACATTTTCTAGTTGCTATAACAAAAGAAACTAAATCATCTACTAACTTTTCTGGATTTGATCTATGCGAAAATCTAGGTTGAGCATTTACTGATTTAATTCCAAATTGATCTTTATATCCCGGTTCATTTATAGGTGCATTAGGTAATAACATCATTAAGTGTACATCTAAATAAGTATGATAACCTTCTTCCATTATATAAGTTACACCATCTATAAAAGAATCAATAGTTTCTTCAGGTAATCCCCATATTAATTCTACATAACTTCCTATTCCTTCTTTCTCATACATATCTATAAATTCTTTTAATTTACCGCTATGTACATTTTTTCTTCTTACAGCTTTTAAAACATCAGGATTAAAAGATTGTAAAGCAATAGTCATACCTTTTTGAATATCATGCTTTTCAAATAATTTAGCTATTTGTAAAACTTTATCAGCTTGTCCTTTAGCCCAAGTAACTCTAAAAGCATGTGGATATCCTGTTTTCTCTTTTACTTTAACTACATACTCTGCTAAATTCATATCTTCGTCAAATAAGATACCAAAATTAGAATTAGCATCTGTAACATATTCTATTTTATTTTTTGCTATCCAATCTATTTCTCTTTTAGTTTTTTCGTAACTTGTTTTTAATTTTTGATAATATTTATCTCCAATTTCACAAAAAGCACAACTAAAAGGACAACCTCTAGCTGATTCTACTGTTGCGTGAAAATTATAATTTTTATCTTTTTTATTTTTTTCTACTACCCAATCAAAACTACCATCAAGAAAAGGACTAGGATTATCATGTATACCTTCTAATCTTACACGTGGAGGATTTCTTACTTCTTTATTATTTACATTATAAGTGATACCTTTTATTTCTTCATAAGGTTTTTCATATAATAATTCTTTTACTGTTTCTTCACCTTCACTATGTATTAAAACATCTACATACGGATGTTCATTAAAAAAACCTTTTGCTCTATCAGCAAGTGGTTGATGTTGTCCTCCAAACATTATTTTACAAGAAGGATAATTTTGTTTTATAGTTTTAGCTATTTCACAATTTAAATTCCAATTCCACATGAAACAACTAAATAATAATATATCCGGATTTTCTATTTTATCAATAATATTTTTAGCATCATCCCGAGCATAAAACCAATCTTTAAGTTTATAATTATCTTTAATATAAGGATTATTTTTAACATAAGACCATACTACACCACTACAATATGGAAGATAAACTTGGTTAGCGAAAACATCGCTTAATTCAAACAAATATATATTTTTCATGCTAATATTTTTTAGTAAAGCCTATTGTAACTTGTCTCTCTTTACCTGTAAAGCCATGAGGCATTTCATAGTTTTCATTTAATAAATTATTAATATTTAAAGTAAATCCATTTTTTTCTATTCCTAGATTAAATAAATGAAGTTCTTTCATATCTATAATAGACCAATTAGAGTTATGAATATCTTTACTTTCTCCTATATAATTATAACTGGTAATTAAATTAAAGTCATTAAAATCATAAATATAATTAAATCCTCCTGAAAATTTAGGTCTCCTTAATTGTACTACTTCATTTTTTTTACTATTTAATTTAGAAGCAAATATTTCAAAATTATTAATATTATAAGATAACTCTATACCATCTTGATTTTGAATACCAGTATCTGATTCAAATAAAGCAAGAGTAATATTATTATAATCAAAAATTAATTCATTAGTTTTACTATCTTCTTCTAAAGTCCATGTAGTTCTTTTTTTATATCCAGTAGAATGATTAGCTCGTACATTTAAATCATTAAAATTTTTAAATAATCCAATATTATAACTATTAAAATCTGAATCTTTTCTTGCTCCTAAAGATATAAGTCCGTTAGTATAATTAGTAAATAAACTTACATTATCGTCATCTTGAGTATGAGATTGATCATATTTATAATCTAAACCAAATCCATATATATTATTTTGATGACCTAGTTTTATGAAATAATTTTCTGATTTATATTCGTCACTTTCATATTTTCTATCATATTCATGAGTATGTAAATAGAGATAATTATTACCATTTTTTAATTGTTGTTCTACTCCTGTTTGTAAAGCGAAAAAAGTATTATCACTAAATCCATTTTGAATATCTAAGGAATGACCATCAATATTTGTAAAAGTATTTCTTGAAAAAAAGGTTGTTTTAAAATTAATATTATCATACCATTTACTTAAATTAATTCCTATAGATTTATTATTAACACTATCTTTATCTGATCCGTGTTTTAAGGCGGAGGATTCTTTTTCTTTAAAGTGTCCTCCTTGAATATTTATATCCCAATCATTTATATTTGTATAGTAATTTCCATTAATACTTTTATTTGTAGTAGATATTTTAGTTTCATAATCGGTTATTGTAATTATATTAATAGCTCCACCTATTGCATCAATTCCAAACTTACTAGCTGATGCTCCTTTATAAACTTGAATAAAAGAAACATTATACATAAAGTCTTGACCAAAATCAAAAGCACCTGTAGGTGTAGAAAAATCATTAATAGGAATACCATTAAGTAAAACTAAAGTATGATTACTATTTGTTCCTCTTAAAAATAATGATGAGTGTTGACCTATAGGTCCAGATTGTACTGCATTAGATCCATTTACAAAATTTAATACTTTAGTTAAAGTATTTAAATTGAAAGTTTTTATTTCTTTTTGAGAAATAATAGAAGTAGGTTTAATTTTATAATCTAAAGAATTAGCATTAATAGTAAGACAAGGAATATCATCTTTCCAATTACAGGCATTAGCTGATGTTGTTATTAATAAAAATATTATAAACCACCTCATAAGGTAATTTATAATAACTAATTATTTACTAGAACAACTTTGTGATTTATTTCCACACTTACAACGTCTTCCAAAAATCTTATCTATAAGTTTTTCAAATAATTTTTTTATCATTTTGGTTTTTTCATTATATCGGCACCTTTTAATCCGTATATAGCGGATACTACACCAATAAATAAAGCTTGATACCAAAATGGCATATTATTAAATTGTTCAAAAAACTTTTCAACTTTCATCATAATGTCAGGATCATCTGAAAAGATAGACCAAATTAATAACATCACTGGGGCTGACACCAGGATCAACACGAACTCGTCTTTCCATCCCTGTTGATTATTAGTTATTACTGCTTTTTTATATTCTAATTCACCTGAAGCCATACGTTCAGCATGTTTCATTTCGGCAACTGATTCAAGTTCTCTTGTTTTTCTTCTATTTGTTGCTATACTCATTCCAGTTTTAATGATTCCCGGTACAAGTTTTGATGCTATACTAATCCACATTTATATCTTCCTTAATTAACCATTCTTTTAAATTAAATCCAGGACAATTTGGTTTATTATCTTGAACATCACAATGTCCTACTACTTCTACAATATTAGGATTAGTCATTTTAATTTTTTTAATTAAATCTTTTAATGATAAAAATTGTTCTAAAGTAAAATTATTTTCAGCATCACCATCTTCTGCCATACCACCTACTAAACAAATAGCTATACTTTTAGAATTAACAGCAGGAGCATGTGCTCCTTGAAAAGCTTCAGCTCTAGCTACTTCTACAGTACCATCACGTTTTATAATGTAATGATAACCTACATCATCCCAACCATTATCTTCTACGTGCCATTTACGAATTTCTTTATAACCAATATCCATAGATGGTTTAGTTGCAGCACAATGTACTACGATCATTTCTGTTTTTTTTCTTAACTCCATGTTGCTTTCCTTTTTGGGACTATTCTACATTTTTTATTAATTAAGTCTACCGATAAAATATGTATACGTTTGTCTTTAATTCTAGGTGAACGAGCTATAATACTTCCATCTTTTCTTTTACCTAACATTTTTACATCAAAAAATTTATGTTCTAATGTTTTAGGATCCACGGCAATTAAATCAATAGCACAATGTGTTTGACTTCCTTTAAACACATAATAACCTTGTTCTTGTAACCACACTGTTGCTAAATTTTCACAAAGACAACCTTTATTTTTAGCCAGCATTATTGAGCAAGTTCTTCTTTAAATTTTTCTTTTTTAATATCTCTATCTTCTTCTTTATCAGCTTCACTAATTCTTTCTCCAACCCATTCCTTACTTTTCCTTAATCCGTTAAAGACCGCCATAAGAGATTTAACAGCATACTTTGCTGTAACATCTACTGGAAAAAACATGTCAGCATTCTCTTGCATTCTATCATCACCTTTCATTTCTGAATATTTATCTTCTAAATATTCTTTTTGAACTAATGGATTTTTTAAAGTGGGTCGTATATCTAATCCATACTTTTTAGGAATTAAATTAAAAGTTTTTCTTAAACCTGCTCCTTGACCTAAATCATACAAACCTAAAGTTGGTACTCTATTAAGTAGATTTACTACTTTATCTATAAAAACTCCTCTTTTTTTTGTAGGAAGTTTGTCAATAAAAGCTGGATAATTACCAGCTAAAAAGTTTTTCTTTGCAGCTTCTGTAAACATTGCATAGTCTGTAAATAAAAATATATTATCACTATTCATTTTAGTTTTATCTAATAATCTTGCAAATCTATTAAGAACTAATCTTTTATGATTTAGTGGTCCGTAAATCATATCAATAAATAAAGCTGCATTTTCTGTAGCATCTTTAACACTCATATTAGTAGCTTTAGCAAGATTTTTAGGAACTTGTAACATTTCTAAAACATCTGCCATTGCTCTCATTGTGGTATAAAAAGAAGGATCATATAATTGTATAAGAGCTGATCTATTACTATTTAAAAAAGCATTCATCTTAAAAGCATTAATAGTTGTTGTTGATGAAACACCTCCCGGAAGAATTTTTTGAACACCTTTATTTATCCAATTAGGAGTAAAAGTTCCGTCTGTTACTTCTTTCATCATTCTAGTTAAATAAATTTCACGAATTTGTTTTACTGTTGACGCAGGTAATGCTTGTAATAATTTTGTAAGATTTTGTGTTTTAGTAAATTCTTTAGAAAGAATAGCCTCTACTATTTCACCAGGACCTGCGTTACTTAAAGAACTCCAATTAGGTATCCCTAAAAATTTATGAACAACTGCATTAATATTAGCAGCTTCAGCTGTTACCTTATCTAAAGCCTTAAATACTTGTTTAGTATTATAGAGTGCTTTATATTTTTCCTTTCCTAATATAGCTTCATAGTTTTTACCAAATTTACTAAAAAATTCAGCATGAGACATTAGAGCTTTTCCTGTAGCTTCATCTGGAATTACTTTATTGAAATAATTTGTATATAATGTACTCTCAATATTTAATTTTGTTGAATTAGGAACAATTCCTCTTTTAATTAAATCGCCTAATTTCATAGCATTAGCAATAGATTTGCTTGTAGTATTAATAATGCTATTAAATAACATATCAGAACTCTGTTTTAAATTAGACATTCCTACTGTAGTACCACTATGACCAAATTCATTAGTAAAGTTATCCCAAAATGAAGTTTTCTTAAATTCTAATAAGTTCTTACGTTCTACCCATTCAGCAGCAAGTTTTTTATTTGTTCCGGTGCTTATTGCTTCATATATATTATCATCAATAGCTTTTCTTAATTGTATAAGTTGACCTTTATATAATGGTTTGTCAGCATTTCTTTCAATAAGCTCCTTAACAGTTTTATTTATCAGAACCATATCTTTTATTTTTACATTTTGCTTTGATAATTCTTTAAAACCTTTGGATATTACGTCCATTTTTTTACCAGTTACTTTAATACCACTTTCCTCTAATTCTTTTCCAAGCTGATATAGTAGATTCTGATTTATAATTTTTGTTTTTAGAACTTTATTTGCATTTTTAGGAATTTTTAATAATTTTGAAGGAAATAGACCTTTTGAAAATTTCAAACTTTTTGATTCTGTACTCATTTTTCTAATAATTTTACTTAAATTAAATGCAAATAAATCATTATTTTTTGAAAGAGTTTTTCCAATATTATCATCTAAAATATCTAGACGAGCTTGAATATTTTTATAAACAGTATTCATTGTAACTCCAAATTCATCTAAATAATTTACTGTTAAATCATCAATAAATTTGGATTTTAATTGAGCAACTTGTTTTGTATTAGTAAGTAAAGCCAATTCAGCTTGTTTTATTCCATATTCAGCTTGACCTACTACTTGGTTTTGTATATTTTTAATAATATCATCTGCAGCTTTATTTCCTACTTCTGACACTTTAGTAGTTGCTAAAATAATTTTATTTTCAAGAGCTTTAAATTCAGCCATATTTTCTAATCTTGAAACTTCATCAGATAATAAAGCTCGTTGCGCAGCACTACTTTTTTTAATTAATTGATCAGAGTTTAACATAGCTTTTCCAACTGATACTGCAAAATAATTATCTACTTCTGCATCGGTAAAGTTAAATTCTTTTTTTATCAGTGCTTTAACTTTATTTACTTCTTTAAATAATCCTGTATTAGTTTTACCTTTCGTTTCTATAAATTCTTTAATAGTGCTAGTGCTTAATTGAGATTTACCTAAAATAGTAGGAAGAATTAATTTAGCGCCTGCTAAAAATACTCCAGTTGCAGCAGCATCAATCGCAGCGTATTTTATAGCTGCATTAAAAGCAACATCAAAAAATTCATCAGAAGTATATAAATCGTTTTGTAAACCTAACTTGTGGTAACCATACATTAGTCTTGCAAATTCAGATAAACCAGCACTTATAGCAGAACCTGCAACTGTACCGACTGGACCCAAGGTACTTCCAAAAGTACCCCCTATTATCGAAGCAACGATAGGACCACTATCAGCTACAGCATCAGAAACGTCTGCCATACCTATATTAGGAGAATCAACCGCTGCGAACATATTAGTTCCACCTAGTTCTTTAGGTATTCTATAAACTAATCCTTCTTTTTCTTGACCTTTAAAATTTAATGGAACAGTTTTAACTTCTATTTTATCTAAATATTTAGCAAGAGTTTCTTTATCATATTTACCTGAATCACTTATTCTTTTAATAAGTAAATTTTTAATATTGTTTTCTTTAAACTGTGGTGAATCTAAACCGAATCCTAACTTAAATCTTATATCGCCTTTTATTTCACTATCTTTATCAGCTATATATCCATTAACTTCATATAACATTTTAGCTGATATATAATTATCTGCTACTTGCATTCCCACAGAATCAACAAGCACTGCTTCTGATTTTTTAAGAGCTTCAGGTTTAGTTTTTATAATTAAATCTAAATCTATTCCATCTTTAGCAAAAAATTCTTTATCACCTTCGTATTCTGATTTACCTTCATAATTAATTGTTTTAGTATCTCCTTCTTCATATGTTCCTGTTACTATTTTTTTAGCATCTTCAAGAGATACGTCTGCTTCAAGTAGTTCATTAATATCTTGTAGCTGGTCTTCAGTAAATTTAACTTCAGCAACTTTTATATTTTCAGGTTCTTCTATTTTTATTTCTTCTTTTATAATTTCTTTATCAGGTTCTTCTATTTTTACTTCGTCAGTTTCCGATACGATATTATCGGGAAGTTTAATATTTTCTTTAATAATTTTTTCGTTTTCAACCATATCATTTTACTTTTATTCTTCTTGGTATTTTTTAATCTTCTTTTTTTTAATTTCCTCTTTTTTCTTTTCAGCAGTTACAAAAATTGTATAAGGATCATCTGGTAATTCTGATTCTTTAACTTTCATTGTTTGATAATAATAAGCTGAAATATAACCAGCATTAGTTACATCTTTTGTACTTCCAAATAATGTTTTTAAAGTTTCATCAGTTACTATATTTTCTTTTCTTAATTTATTAGCGATCATTTCTTCTGCTGCAGTAATAGATTTACTTTCAAATTGAGGATCCTCTAATCTAAAGAATTCATATGCAAACTTTTCACTTCCTAAACTTATTTCTCTGGCTGCCATTTGTGCAGCTATTAATCTTCTTAAAGCTTCAGGTTTAGAACCTATATCACCTTTCGCTTTTAATAAAGTTTCAATATCCTTATTAGATACTGGATATAATTCTTTAACTTCTTTAACAACTTGTGCATAAGTTGCAGCTTGAAATAAATCATTAAATATAACTTGTTCATCTAATCCCATTTTATTTCCATGTTGTTTAATATAATCTTCATCTGCGAATGTTGCAGCTAATTGATCATATATTTCTTCTCCACCTGGAACTTCTGATAAAAATGCTTTTAAGTTTGCAAATGTTTTATTAAGAATACCAGTTGGAAGTTCTTTTTCATTTAAAGCAATATTTTTAGCTAAATTATATTTATCAGCAACTGCAAATGCTTTTTTACTATCTCTTATTCTTTCTTTCCAACCTTTGAAATCTTCATAAATAGCTTTTTCACCAATGGATTCATATCTTCTTATTGGATTCATAGCTTTATATTTCGCTATATCTTCAGCAGTAAATTGTTTTTCAGCTTTAAGAAGTCCTTGAGAAATTTTACCTAAAGGTGATTTAGCTTGAGAAAGTGGTGTAATACCAGATGAAGCATTTATAATTTCTAAACCTCTTAACACATTTCTTCTTTTATCTTTATCAGACCATACTTCTTTAATTTTATTAGGTAATTCTGTAGCAATATTTTCAAAAGCTGATCCGACAGCTTCTGTAAACTTGGATAAACCACTTTTTTTCTCTTGATCGGGTTTTTTCTTTGGTAAAATAATTTTATTATTTAAAGCATTTCCACCATCAATTTCTATTTTATCATCTACTACTATTTCATCTTTATCATCTATAGGTAGAAAAGGATCGTTTAATTCATCAATATTTATTTCATCTTCATTATCATCTTCTACTTTTTTAATAATTTTATTCATTACGTCATCATCTTCATCTTTTGCAAAAGGATCATTTAAAGGTAATTCTTCTTCATCAGAATCAGAAACTTTTTTATTCTTTTCTTCTACTTGAGCCATTAAACCTCCTTAAATTCTACATCAAGTTTAGAGTAATCTACCATTAAGTATCCAAATTGATTTGCAGTAGAAGCTTGTGGTACTTGATGAGCCATTACACCTTGATATGTTTTATCATCACCTAAATATTTAAAGTTATATATTTTAATTCCTTTAGGAGATTTTCCTACTAATTTAATATCTCTTTTTAATCTTATATCAGACATTTGATATGCAGCTAATCCTGCACCAGCTACTTGACCAAAGATACTCGGACCACCTACTGGTGTACCTACTGATCCTGATCTTTCTTCTCCATAACTTCTTATAGGAGCACCTGATAAAGCTCCAACCATTTGTCTTATTTGTCCAGCAGGATATTCTCTTGCTTCTATAAAGTCACGATATCCTTCTGCTAATTTAGCTTGTTCTATTCCACGTGCTTGTGCACCAAAAGCTTGAAGACCTTGAGCACCTGATTGTAAAGCTCCTATCTGAGTAGTTGCTCCTTGCATTTGTGCAGCTCTATCTTGAGCAAATCTACTTGCACCTGATTCAAAACCTGCTTGTCTTAATCTAGCTGATGTATCAGCTACTGAATCTAAATATCTTTCTTGTCCTAAAACATTTTGAATACCTTGTCTCGATCCTCCAAAAGCTCCTGAACCTATAGCTTGAGCATCCATAGCTGTTTGAGATTGACCATAAGCTTCTTGTAAATCTCCTAAAGCTCCTGAAATAACTTGATTCTCATAAGGATTAGCATAAGCTTGAGCTGTTGCTCTATCATAAGTTTGATTTGCAATACCAGCTAATTGACCAGCTTGAGGAATTATTTGTTGAGAATATATATTTTCTGCTGCAATTTCTTGAGGATCAAGGCCAGCTATTCTATCACCTTTATATGCAGTATAAGGTTGACTAAAAACATTTTCTGCTGTTCTTAAAGTTCGTTCTTGAATTTCTTTAAAGTATTCAGGTATATCATAGCTAGTCGATGACGTGCTAGGTGCCTGTACTACTGTTGTGCTTGGTTTGAATATACTACCCATTGACTATAAAAGTTCCTCCTATAACTTTAAATCCTAATTTAATAAAGGCATTGTTTTTTCTTTCAACATCTTTACCTTGGAATATTTCACATATAGCTGTAACTTTATTAGCTAATGCATACTCCTTAAATACTATCATTAAAGAACGAAAAATGCTAAATCTTCGATGTTGTGGACTTACATGTAACCATAAAGTTCTCATAAACTTTTTATCACTATACCACGTTTCATCTACTGTTGCAGCTAATGTTCCTACAATAATATTTTCATATTCTACTACTATAACAAAACTATTCTTAATGTAAAATACTATATTTTCTAATGCTTTTTTATTATTAGTATTTCCAAAGTTAAAAGGAGCCTCTATTAACCATGTTTTTAATAGTTCTCTTATTCGAACAGCATCAGAAATCTGTGCTTTTCGTATTTTATATTTATCGTTTTCCATCAGCTCTTAAATTAACTCTTAAAGTTCCAAATCTCCAATTGTCTCCAATTGCTGTATTTTCTATTTTTATATTAGATTGTCTACCACGGATTCGAGTATTAATAAACCCTGTTGTGTTGCTTACTGCGACAGTTTCACCAACAGTAGTATTACCATAAGGATAATCCCTAGTAGTTAAAGTAATTAGAGCATTTCCTGTTTGATTTTGAAAATCTGGTATAATTTTATTTATAAACATAAATTGTTCACCATCTGCTAAATCACCATCTCCAGATTGAATATATGCTGCTAATGCTGATCCATCAGCATCTACTCCATTTTCCATTCTATAAATTAAACTTCTACCTGCTGTTAAACCATTAATTTGAATATAAGTATTAGCTGTAGAAGTATTTGAATATTCACTAGCTAAAGGGTTTAATTCAACTCCATTATCTTGATATGTACTTCTATTCATAGTACCAAAACACCAAGAGTTTTCTAAATAATTATACATTACATATCTATCACATTGAGATGAAGAACTAGAAGGATAATACCAAATTACTTCAGAGAAATTAGAGTTTTGTGCAGCATAAACTTGAGGATATTGAACTTTATTTATATCATCAAATACATGATTTAATACTGGACAAGGTATTTCTTGAACAGCACCTGCATATCTAAAGAATTGTCCATCGGACATCCAATAAGCTATATCATCTATTACTATTGCAGAATTAAGACCTACAGCTCCACAATCATTACCTAATTGTCTAAAACCAAATATAAAAGGAGGACCAATAAATGACATTGATTGCATAGTAGTATCTGTCCATACTAGAATAGTTCCTTTAGCAGGACGTGCACATCTAATTTCACTTCCTCCTGCTATTCTTTGTGAACCTGCTGAATTAGTTACATTAGGAGTCCAATAATTATATGCTTCTTGATCAGACCAACGAATAAACATTTTATCTTGAGTTGATGTATCACCAATAGTTGTTTCTGTACCCATACAAACTACGTGTCTAGTTTCTGTAGATATCATTGATAAAGTTGATTTAGTCGGAGCATTAGCAACTACTGTAGCTCTATTACCTGTCATTCCTCCTGATAAATCCCATTCATAAGTTCTACCATCTTTTTGAGTAATAATTAAATCTTCTCCCCAATTATTTATAGACCACAATCTCATATCTAAAGTTACATTAGAGGTACTTCTAGGAGTTCCCCATGTACTTGCACTCCAAGTTCCTGCTCCCCAACCATATCCAAATATTTGTTCACTTGGTCCTACATTTAATTGATAAGTAGCAGTACAATTTCCTGTTGGTCCTATTGTTGAAGTAGCTGTTGCGTTACTTTGAATTACATAAGCATCAACATTAGTAACAGATAATATTTCATATTCAGCATCTAAAGTTGCAGCTGGAATTCCTCCAACTGATGTACTTGTACTACTTAAAGTTACAAAATCTCCTACTGTCGCTCCATGTGAAGTATCTGAAATAGTAACATTAGCACTTGTATTAGTTGTAGTAAAAGCATTTACTAAATTAGCAGTTTCTCTTATAGGAGTAATATCTTGATTATCCCCAGCTTGATATACATATACTTTTCGATCAGTTCCTAGAGCTTCATATCTAGCTCCAGTTAAAGCAAACCACTGTTCTAAAGCTCTTCCTACTCCTACATAATAATCTTGACTAAATTTATTCCAGCCTCCTATTTTTTGAGGAAGTCCTTTACGAAATCGGATTTTATCTCCGTCAATCCATCTACCTTCAGCACCAGTTTCTGTGTTTTCTGTATCTAATCCAGGTTGAAAATTTAACTTTGTTAATGGCATAATTTAATTATATAATAAAAATGATAAAAATATACTACTATTTTTGTAGTATTATGTTTGATTATTAATATATTTCATATATGGCAACACGAGATGTAAAAGACGACATAATTAAAGATTTAGAAGAAAAGCTAGGCATGGCAGAAGATGTGAAGACATCTGAAGTTATGTATAATAAAAATCTTAAAGACAATAATGCTAAATTAGAACTTCATATTGAAACTCTGTTAGAAATCAATGAGAAATTTAGACAAAAAGTATTAAAGTATAAATCTATTATTTCGGAACTAACGAAATAAAATTATAATATCCAGTAATTATATATCTAGTTTTATTTTGAGGACATACTTGACCTCGATGTGTATGAGTAAAATAAGCTGGAAAAAGTATAGCTCTTCCTGCTGTAGACTGAACCAGTTCTCCACTAAAAAATTCTGTCCCACAATTATGATCCGATAAGTATAGTTGAAATACCATTATTCTTGTTGAATATTTACCACAATGTTCTGAATGCCATCTATTAAAAGAAGATCCTGGTTCAAATTTTTTAAACCTTAAAGAAGTCATTGCCCACTTATCTTTTGTCATATTCAATTCTGGATAATAAGAACAATATTTTTGTATCATTTCTAGGCCTTTTTTAACTATTAATTTCTGTATTTTTTTATCTTTAATATCTTTAAAAAAATAATTAGAATCTTCATTATCATCTTTAATTAAATTTTTATCTAAAGATTTTATTAATGATTTACATTGAGCTTTTGTTATAAATTCTTTTTTTACAGCGATAAAGTTTTTTTTCATATTACAGTTTTAAAAAACAATTTAATGTTAATCTTCCATCTTCTATATTATTACCATGATTATTTAAAGAACTATGCCATAATTCTGATTTAAATAAAAAAGCTCTATTTTGTACAAAATTAACAGTCGTTGTTGGTTGGTGTTCATCGTTATACAATATAGTTCCTGAATTTAGATTTGTTTCTGATAAGTAAACTATTAAAGTATGAGTATGTCCTCTTGCACTATCTTGATGAATCCAATCATGTATCTCATCTTTTTCTAAACGTAAGTGAATAAAAGCATCCATTAAAATATGATTTACACCTATGTTAAATTTATCAAAAAATTCCTTTAAAATTAGATTATATAAACAAGGATTGTATTTAAGTATATCTGGACTTCTTTGACCAGGCCACGTTTGCTTTTGTTTAAATTTTTTGTTATAAGCCTCTAAATCATATAAAGGAATCTTTTTAAAGTAATCTTTAATATTATTATAATTATTAAAAAAATTATCTACTACTATTGCATTCATATTATAAATTTAAAAAATTAGTATAACCTGTTATTAAATATCTTGTTTTATTATCTGGACATTTCTGTCCTCTATGGGTGTGTGTAAAATAAGATGGAAAAATAGCTACTTTACCTTTTTCTGATTTAACCACTGTACCATTATAAAATTCTGTGCCACAATTATGATTACTTAAATACATCTGTATATTTAAAAGCCTTGTTGAATGTCTATAACTATGTTCTGAATGAAATTTTATAAAATACTTACCTGGTTTAAATTTTTTAAATCTCATATGAGTTAATGACCATTTATTTGTAGTTAAATTAACTTCTGGAAATGCAGTCATATACTCATTCCATATAGGAAATAATCTTTGTTGTATTTGATTAAAAATAGGAGTTCCTTCTAAATCAAAAAAATCATAACCTTGTTCTTTTTCTTCTGCTGGTTTAACTTTATCTTTCAAATCCTTAATTAATATATCGCATTCTTCTTTAGATAAAAAATTATTTTTTTCTAATATAAAATTTTTAGACATAACTATACCACCCTGTTGCAATATATTTAACTTCGGTTGATGATGGAATTCCCCTATGTGTAAAAGTCCAATCAGCTGGCCATATTAAAGTTAAACCTTTTTCTGGTTTAACTTTTAATTTTTGATAAAAAAATTCAGTTTCTCCTTTGTCTTTAACATCATTTAAATATGTCATAAAAACTAAATGTCTAAAAGCAGCTTTATCTGTGGTACCACTTCTTTCAAAATGATATCTTTTAAAACCACCTTTAGGTTCATATTTTTGTACATTATAATTCTCTACAATTTTCCAGTTGCTTTGCATATAATCACTGTAACAATATTTTGATTTATATTCATCTACTACTTTACTTACAGCATTCAGGTAATTAACAGGTATGGTGTCGTTTAAAGCAGGAGAAAGTGCTAAATCACTTGAATCTTTAATTGCTTTATATACTCCTGTAACACCTTGATAATGACAAGATCCGTCACGTTTATCTTTAGATTTTTCATAATATTTAATTAAATCATCACATATTTTTTTCTTAATATACCACCCAGCAATAAAATTATTTTTTTTATTTTGTCTATATTCTTTCATATTATAAAAAAATCATTTTTCTTATCAAAAATTGAAACATTTTGAATAGAAGGTAATCCTAAATGAATTCTTCCATCATATTTCATACTCTTTTTATTCTTTATATTATAATGTAGGAAAACTTGAACACAATGCTTTCCTTTAAAAGGTTCTCTCCAATGTTCAATATCACAACCGGAATATATTAACATATCTCCTGGGTTAAGATTTACTTTAATTCCTTTTTTATTATGTTCACCTGTTGGGTCTAAATAAACAGGCCACGGATCTCCTCCTAAATTAAGTGTGGTGGATATTTCACAAGAAGCTCTATCTTTATGTCTTTTAAGTATATTTCCTTTTTGATAAATTCTTGCATAAGAATAAGTTTCTACAAGTTTTAAACCTGTATTTTTTTCCATAATAGGTTTAATTCTTTTTAATAAAACTTCATTAGCTATATCACTATACATAGCATAAGAATTAGGTACCTGCGGATCATTAAAAGTTCCATACAGTCCTTTAAGATGTGGTGGTAAACAATTTAATTTAAATAAAGTATTAGAAACTTCTTTTTTTAAAAATAAATATTCAGTTAAAAAATCTGCAAGTTTAGGATCAATTCCTTTTCTTACAATAGTATATTTATTTTTTTTAAATTTATTCATAATCGGTTATTAAAGTATATCTTGGTTTTTTTAATTTGTATTTAGGAAAAACTGCGTCATGAAGTATTTTTCCTTCGAAAATTAACATAGAGTTTTCATATCCCGGTATTATTATTTCATTATTATTATCTATTAAACGTGTTCCTAATTCATAATTTTCATTACTTAAATAAAATACACTTGTATAATTATTTTCTGGATGTCTATGTAAAAAATGTTTTTCATGTTTATTTATTTTTAAGGACCAACATTTAGATAATCTTTCTTTACCTAGATCAGTCATAATCTCTGCTAATTTACTAAAATAATTTTGCCAATGTTTTTTATGACAAAATACTTCATATAAATTATTAGTAGTTTGTCTTCCTGATTTTAATTTATCAGGATGTGGATAATATTTAAAATTATTTATTAAATCTTTTTTAATTTTAAAAAATTCTTTTTCTTTTACAAAATTTTTAATATGAATATATCTATTATGATTCCAATTTGTAAACATACTATTGATAAGGATATCCACTAACCCACATAACTATTGAATATCTTGTTCCTTTTAAAATTGGTTTTACTCTATGATATAAATAAGAAGGAAATACAACAATACTACCTCTAGGTTTTAGTTGAGGAGCTTTAGTAATAAGAGTTGGATCATCTAAATTTCTAAATTGAAATTCAAATTCTCCTCCTTTATATTTTTTAGGATCAGCAAGTGAAGCTACAAGTGATAGTTTTCTTATTTTATTATTAGATTGGTTTTCAGATCCAGAATCACTATGCCAATCATAAAATTGATTATCTTTATATTCTGTAAATTGAATAGGTTCCGACCAATCAACTTTAAAATTCCATGAAGCTAATTTATTAGCAGTATGAACATAAGGAAAAAGTAAATCATAAAGCCATTTTTCATCTATAAAACTAACTTTTGAATCTCTTTTATCTTTTAATATTTTTCTTTGATTTTTAGTTAATACTTTAAATTTTTTATCAGGAAAAGATCCAATTCTTCCTTCTTTTAATTTATTTTTTTTACCAAATTTAATTATTTTATCACAAATTTTAGGTGATAAAGCTTTGTTAAAATACCAATATAAATCTTTATAATACAACACAGTTAATTTTTATTTTGTTTAAATATAAAGTAAACAGAAATAAAAAGAATTGATCTATATCAATTATGTAATTAAATTCCAGCTAGAATCAGTAGGGTTCCAATAATAATTATTATTATTTTCTCTATTTAAACCTTCCCATCTTTGATCAGTTTCATTCCAAGTCATTAAATAAGTATCTACTTCCTCACCTTCAGTATGTGAAAATGTAGGATTTGCTGGTTTTGTAATTGGAGCTTCCCATATATCAGTTGAATTATTTAAAGACCATGAAGCATAAGGTTGTGGTGCAATAAATTTATTTTTAGATTCCAACCAAACAGATCCTTTTCCTCCACCATTAGTTCCATCTTTCCAAGTGCCACCTAATTTTAATATATTGTTGCAATAATTATGAACATCATCTATTGAATCTTCAATAACTATTACATTAACACACACCCATCTTATTTGACCAACATTAAATGGATCTTGTTCTTTTTCTATTCTTGCAGCTTTTTTAGACATAATTAAAACTCTATTGTGCCAGTTTCATTAAATATTGCGTAAGTTGCGCCACCATCAGTTCCTGTAGTATTAGAACCAGGTGATACTGTTAAGGTTTCACCACTTGGATCTCTTAAAACTACAACACCATTTCCGCCAGCTGATCCATTTCTTACAGGTGATCCTCCAGGGCCACCGCCTCCGCCGCCACCTTTACCATCGTCACCAGCTTGGTTAGTACCATTTGATCTATTGCCACCAGTGCCACCGCCGCCAGATCCGCCGCTTGCAGTATGAGAAACATTAGATCCTCCACCGCCGCCTCCAGCATAAGTTACTGATGAGCCTGTTATGGAATTTGAGCTTCCAGATCCGCCGTTTCCGCCGCTTCCAGTTCCTTGTCTATCTTGTCCAACAGCACCTTTTCCTCCGCCGCCAGCGCCAGAATTATTATAAGATGATCCACCTCCACCATCGTTACCTTCGGGAGTAGGATAGCCACCTTTATTTCCAGATCCGCCATTACCATTTAAAGCACCGCCGCCTCCGGAACCACCAGGAGATCCATTTTGACCAGGAGGTCCACCGCCTCCACCACCGCTTGAAGAAATTCCTCCTCCAACACCAGTCTTGCCGTCTCCTCCATCTGCTCCTTCTGGAGTTCCAGAATGAGTACCACCAATACCGCCGCCTCCGACTGTAACTGTGGATCCACTTGCTACTTCTACTTTTGTTCCTCCGGGAAAACTTGTTCTAAAACCGCCAGCTCCTCCGCCGCCGCCATCATCTACACCGCCGCCGCCACCGCCAGCGATAACTAAATAATCAAACTCCATTGTTTTGGCTGAGCCGCCGGATCCGAAACCTAATATTTGATAACCAAAATTTGCCATGTTCTATTCTCCTTATGCGTCATTTGCTGCATCAGTAGTATAGAATATTTTAATACCTAGAACTCTTGCCTCTCCAGTAAAAGTATCGCTACCATCTGCTGCATCTCTATATAATTGAAAATAAGTTTGTTCATCATCCGCAGGTGAACCAGCAATTGTTATTGCACCACTTTCAGCTGTTACTTGTTGATCTTCTACTGTTCCAATTCCTGCATCTGTAACTTCTACTGCTGTTCCATAAGCAACATCAATAGTATCACCATCAGCACAAGAAACTCCTTGTAATCCAAATATACAATTACCTGTATTAGTTGTGCTTGGAGACCAAAAAACTTGATATGTTACTGTTCCTAAATTCCATGATTTGGGCATAGCCACAGAAAATTGAGTGTATTGGGCTGTACTAGCATCAAAATCAAATACTTTTAAATCTGGTCTTGTTGCTGTTGTTTCTACTAATGCAGCATCCGCTGGATTAGTTGTTGGAGCATACATCGCTGGAGCTGGTATCCACATAGTTTCTTTTCCTGCAATTTTGACTGCAGAACCATCACCTTGTAAAACACCTGATCCTTTTGGAACTAAATTAAGACTTACATTAGAATCACTGCCTCCAGCAGTAATTGAAGGAGCATTATTAGCAGCTGCATTAGTAATATCTAAATAATTAACTGCAGAAGCTGTTTGAGAAAAAATCATTTGTTCATTTCCTGCTGCATCATTAATTCCTGCATTATCTGCAAAATTAACTGAACCAGGAGTAATTGAATCTGAAGTAATGTCTCCTAGATCACCCATTATATCATTAATTTTAGACCCAGTTGAATATACTAAAGTTTTAGCACCTTGTTTAAGAGCTACACCATTTGCTGCATGACCAGTATTTGCAAATGTTAAAGAATACGAACCTGATGTATTATTAAATACTGTATATTTAGTTTCTACAGCATCTGTAAAAACATGAATATTAGCTGTTAAAGCACCAGTAAATTCTAATACAGCATTATGTACTTGATCATCTGTAGAAGAATCATCTGTATTAGTTGTTGAATTAGCTGAAGTTAAAGTAACATTTGCATTTCCAGCAACGTTAGCTGCTTGATAACCTTTTACTGAACAGTCAACTCTATTGAAAACATAATTAACAAGATTACCCCAATTACCTGAGTTTTCTCCAGATCCTTGACGTTCTAGTTTTAATCTAGATGTATAAGTTGATGACATAATTATTTATACCTTATAAATTTATTTTTGTAAATAATATATATTTGTATTAAAATGTACACTAAATATTTGTCCATGTAAACGTATTTGAATCAGTAATATCATCCCAAAATCTTAAATCCACAGGAGTAACATTAGCTTGTATTCCAGTCATTTCCAAGAAATTATTAGAATCAGGTATAATGGTAGCTAAAGAAATAGTTACACTTTCACCAGTTATACTTAAAATATGAGAACTAGAAATAGTGATAGAACCTGTATTTGCATTAGCATTAATTCCAGTGATAGGAATAATATTTTCAGAAGCAGTGGTAATACTACTTAAATAAGTAGTCATTCCTGAACCTGTTACATCTAAATAATTAGCAGTTCCAGTAGTAAATGGACCTATATTTGCTTCTAAATCAAATTCTGGTACAACAATTGTTACAGCTCCACCGGCAGCAATAGAATAAGTTCCTATAAATGTATTTGCTAATAATCCAGTAATAATACCTGTATTAGCATTTGCAGTAACTGTACTTGATCCTAAATTTGCATTTGATAATTGTCCAGTTATAGAAATATTATCTGCATTTCCTGTAACTGTAATTGAACTTATATTTGCATTAGCAAGTTGTCCTGTAATTGAAAATAAACTACCATTTCCTGTAAGGATATAACCGCCTGGAGTATTCCATGCATCTTCACTCCATGTTCCTCTACCCCAACCTAAACCTAAATCTATTTCAGCTGTTATTGATTGACCAGTAATACTTTGATAAAGATCAGGAGCTTGATTCCAAGCAGCAGTATTCCATCCACCTCGACCCCAACCTTGTCTAATTTCTGCATCTACTGTAATAGAACTTAAAGCAGTGTTTGCTAATAGACCTTCAATTGCAGATCCTGAAGCTGAATTATTCCAACTACCTAGGTTCCATTGGCCACTATTCCATGTGCTTGCCATAAGGAGTTTCTCCTTATGCTATTCTAATTAGGCCAGCAGATGAGTTAGCAGTAGGAAACTGTAATTCAAAAGTTCCATTTGTAGAAGTTTTAACTCCTCCAAAATCTAAAACTGCAATTGCAGAATTACTGTTATTTGCATTGTATAAAAGTGCAGCTTGAGCAGAAATAGTTGCATTTGCAAATGTAACATTATCTGCATCAAAAATTGCAGTAGTTCCATCAACAGTAATTGCTACATTAGTTAATGCATTTCCACCTGTAGTATAATTAGTTCCAGATGATGAAATTTCATTCGCTGTAGCATATGCAGTTGTGTTTGCTGCTAAAGATGCAGTGTTATCATACAAAGCACATTTTAAAGTTTGTGCTGCAAGGTTTCCACCAGGCGACATTAAGTCTTGCTTGAATACAGTGCAAATTGCTTGTGTTATTGCCATATTTATTGTCCTCCAGTTAATGTATTTGTACCTAGTGGGCTACCAGGAAACTTGTAGTCTGTTCTTCTTCTTCTACGAGCTTCATTGTTAATGGTAGCTACTTGTTCTTTATACAAATTTTTGTATATAGTATAGTCTTCCATGTTCTTTGTAAAGAGATTTGCTTCAGCTAAACAACTATAAAATAATGTACTAGGAATATTTTCAGTATACCAATTTGTCGTATTAGTATTAGATAAAGGATTAATTTTACCTTGATATCCTAATTTAACTGTATATGCCTGATCTGGAGTAGGAGCTAAATAAACTCGATCATCATCAAAATTAGCAAAATATTTAGGTTGACCTTGAATAGATATATCCGGCCAATATTCTTGACAATAAGCTAAAGTTTTCATTTCTAAATAACTAACATTTGAACCTACTGTTATAGATAAATAATTAAATAACATAGGTTCAATAGCTGTAGGAAGATTTACCATTCTATCTCCTGCTATTGTAGTAGTAGTTACATTTTCATTAAAACCTATAGGATCAATATCTCTAGATAAAGATTCAAAAGAATTATCAATAAAAGTTTCTATTTGAGCAGTAAAATCTGTTCCTGTATTTTCAGCCCAAACTTTAATATCATTTTGGAGACTGCTGTATGTCATTGCCATTTTTAATTACCTCATCAACTTTAAATTTAGTCCATACATGTCCTGCAAATGGATAAGTTCCATAGTGCGTTAAAGGACTTTGAAGATCAGCATATATCTTACCGCCTATTTTTTGCCATAATCTACAAAAAGCATAATCTTCACTTAAATATCTATTACTTTTTTCATCAATAATACAGTCAAAAAATGCATAACAATTTTTACTGGCATATCTATTATTATTTATAATTTGATCACTTGTATATTGAAGATTAGGATAAGCTTCTTTCATTTTATCAAAAACTTCCTTTTTTATACACATAAAGCCAGTTGCAGCATCTAAAACTTCAGTAAATCCCTTTTCTACTTTTATATTTCGAGGATTAGCAAAATTTAAATTATAACCATATGCTTTTTGTTCTAAATTAGTAGGGTCCTCTTTTACAAAACCTGGAATACTTTTCCAATCAATAGATTTTCTAGGATATATTCCACAAGCTATATCATAATCTGATTCTAATAATCTAGTTACAGCTTCTCCATTAAATCCTATATCAGCATCAATAAACATTAAATGAGTAAAAGTTTCTGGATCTTTTTCACAGAAATCTAAAAATTGACTTACTAATGTATTTCTAGCTCTAGTAACTAAACTTTCATTTCCCATTGTATTTAAATGAACTTTAAATTTATTTTTAGCTGCAAATTGAGTTAAACTTAATATTCCATGTAAAAATCCTTCAGATAAAAGGCCACCATAACAAGGTGTTGCGACCATAACACCAATTTTTTTATCAATCATAATATTACAACTGTAACAGTTCCAAGCGCAGTTTGTAACAAATTTGTGTCAGTAGTATACCAAGTTTCTGGTAATGTAGCTACTCCTACATATAAAGGTGAACCTGATGTATTTTCAAAACCAGGTAAAGCAGTTACTTGATTAGGAACTCCACCAGTAGATGATCCAGCAACTCCTCCTCCAGTTCTTGCTGCTTTAGTAGAAGAAACATTAGCTTGAAGTCTTGCATTTTCTAAACTTTGAGCATCAGTAAAATAAGTTAAATCTAATTGAGGTTGTTTAGGTTCCCACTCTGAAGTATGAACTAACATACCTGTCCATTCAAATACCATTTCTTGATAAGGAAATCTTAATCCTGATCTATCAGAAATAGCATAAGCATATCTTCCACCTGCAAATTTATTTGAAGGTGCTCTATGTGGTCTAGTAGTAGCTGGTATTTTTGCCATTAATTATAAAACCTATTAGCTGTAGCAGGTAAAATTCTTGTAGAAGGAGTATCATCACCAGCTATTAATCTTTCAAAAGCTTGTTCATAATCTACTCTTAAAATTTCTTGAGTTGCAGCAGGTATACCAGGTCTTTTTTTAGAAAGATAATAAGCTAATCCTGCACACATACATTCAAAAGCTCTAAAAGGTACATCAATATTTTGTTCTACTCCACTTACTGTTGAAGCAGTTATATCTTCAATTCTTCTCATTCTATAATATGTAATAGTATAAGATTGATCAGGTGCTGGATAAATTTTAAGAATAGGAGAAATTAATCTTTGTAAATAATATTGTGTAGGTCTAGATTGAGTTGTTTTATTTGAAATAACAGCATAGTCATTAAGACCTAAACGTGTCATTGCATATTCAGATCCATCTGCTATTTTAATATTAGCATTTATAATATCGACAGTATCACTATCTAAAGTGTAATCAGTAGTACCTTGAGTTACAGCTTGAGTTTTATATTCTACAGTCCATTGATTATAACCACGATTAGCCCAATCACTAAACATAATATTTAAACTACGTCTAGCTGATCGTACATCATAGCCTAAAATAGGATCTCCTCCTAATCTATCATAGGCTTCTTGTATTACATCATTTACTGTTAAAGTAAAAGTTGAACTTCCTGATAATGCCATATTCCTCCATTATGCATAAAATACTGTTACTGATATAGCACCATTAACTGAAGCTTTAGCTTGTAAACTTGTTCCAAATTTTATACCTTCTGCTGGAAGATTTAATTGAACAGTTGAAGCACCCGCACTTACATTTCCTGTAGTTACTTCAAATACATCAGTTCCACCATCTATAAAAGTAAGAGTTCCAGTAGTAACATTAGGTTCAATTATAAAACCTTTAAGTCTAATGGGACCAGCAAATAAAGTGGCTGTAGTATTATTAATAGTAGCTCCACTTGCTGAATTTGCAAATATATCCGATCCTGCCATTTTTTCTCCTATATTAAATTATATTTTTTTAAGTTATCATATAATAGAGCAATTCTGTCATCATGAACAGTGCTTGGTTGTAAGTATTCTGCTTGATAAGCTTTAGCTTGAAGATTTCCTAAATCTAATGGTTGTTGATTTAAATTAATACTTTGAGCTTGTCCTACAGATTGACCACTATCTATCACAGTTGATCCTCCACTAAATGTGTCTATTACTTTTTCTATATTTTCTAATTTTTCTTCTAATGATTCTTCGGTATCTTTTTCTAGTTCTTTTTGTTTATCTTTTGTAGTAATAATTCCTTCATCTTTTTGATGACTTTCTTCATATACTTTAGCATCACCACCTGTTTCTAATATTGCTTTTGTTGCTATATCAGTTTCTTTATCATCATCTTTTAATTCAGTTACTTCTTTATCTTTAACTTTAATTAATTCATCATTTTTTTTAGCAAAATTTTTTAAAGCTTTAGCTGGTTCATATAAAAAATCTAAATTTAATTCCATAATTCTCCAATAAAAGGAGGCCCGAAGGCCCCCTAAATTATTATTAAGCTATTGTAAATACTCTTTGCAGATGATTATCTTGAACGTAAGTAACAGAAGTTGTTATAGCTCCTGTATTACCATCGCCATCTGTACCAGTAAATACACCTACTACTTTAATATCAGAAGCTCCAACGTTTGCCATTAAACCTAAAGCTGCAGAAGATTGTGATGTTCTTCCTAAAGCTTTACAGTTTGCAGCAGCAGTGAATGCAGTAGCATTCGAAGTTGTTCCTACTGAAAAAGTTGCAGCATTTGTATCATTTGATACTTCAGTAACATCTACATGCACAAATAAAATTTGTGAATTAGCTGGAATTACAGCAACATTTGTATTTGCTGTTGCTCCAGTAATTGTAACATCTTTACCTTGTGCCATTGTTACATAGCCAGTGTTTTTTACATTCGAGCCTAAAGTGCTACCAGTAGTTTCATTAATACTACCAGCTAATACCGGACCCGAAAATGTTGTTTTTCCCATAAGTCTATCCTCCTTTAAAAAATAGTCTGCTTGCGCAGTCGTTTGGGTTACTAGGCGCCGAAGCGCCTAGTAATGATTAGTTATTATGCAGCTCCTTCGGAACCGTATACACCTCTCCAGTCAGTGAAACCGAAAGAATATCTTTCTCTAACTTTGTATCTCAAGTTACCAGTTTCAAAATCGCCTTCTACAGCTTTTTTGATTGGTGCTCTTACAAAGTGTTTCATTCCATCTGGACAATCAGTTAATATGAAGTATTGATCAGGGTCAGTAAATCTTTGATTTACTACAACACCTTCAGGGATCATACCCATATTTCTAAGTGCGTTGATGTCATTGTCAGCAGTTCCCGGTCTTAAATTAGACTTAAGGATTCTTTCTGCAATAAACACCAATTGAGGTGGAACCGCAAGTTTTCTTCCAGATAAAGCAACAGGTATACTTCTGTCATCAACAGCTGTTGAGATTTGAACTAAAATTGTCTCTAAAGACGTTTCAGATAAATCTGCAGCAGTAGCTAATGTATTAGAAGCAGTACCGCCACCACCTAGTGGATGAGAACCATTTAATAATGATACTCCGTCTCCACCAACTGATGTGCCAGTTGCGTTATTGAAAACATTTGCGCCTTTTACTTCTTTAGTTTGTTGCATTGATCTTGCTAGTGCTCTTGCGTATTTAGCGCCTAGAGAACCGTACAAGCCATCTTCTTCAGCTTCCTCAGTTATTGCGAATGCTAAAGCGACAGTTTCATGCACATACCTAGAAACAAAGCCTTCTCTGCCAGAATCATAATTGATCATGGCACCTTCAGCTTTGGTTGGTGCAGCACCGAATCCGATCATTTGTACATCTTCTTCGAATGCTTTCATTGATTGCTCAGTAGAATATAAAGCTCTCCATTGTTCAGGATATCTATCATATTCCATACCAAACACGGTATTTAAACCTAGATTGAGCTGTTTGGTAAATAGTGCTCTATTTAAAGCCATTGTATTATACTCCTATAGGTTAAATACCAGCCGTACGAGTACCGTATAGAGATAGGTTAATTACCACTTCTACATCAGCATCAGCGCCAACTGCGTTGTTAGGATAATCAATTAACCGAAGAACTCTCAATGATTTTGCAGTTGCTGCAAGAGTTGAGATATCCAATTCGTCAGTTGAATGTCCGTATGTTGAGTTATAAGTTCCAATAGTAATATTTGCTAATTCGCCAACATTTGCGTTTGCAAAAGTTCCATTACATTGAACCTTGTATGTTATATTTGGATCATCGTAAACATATGCTTTAATCGGTTCATTCGATTTAGCAGTTGTTGCATTGTTCCAAACTTTCTTAAATTTAACATCGCCTGTGTCATTATCGATGTACTCAACACCATGAAAAACTCCGAGCACTACTCCGCCCGCTGTTCCTCTGATGATTGTACCATCGGTATGAAGTGCAACAATATCACCACTTGCAAGATTAGCCGCATAAGCATTTGCAATAGGATATTCATTACTTCTTATAACACCGCCTGTTAAATGTCTTAACGGTGTGAAACCGTTAGGTGCATCTACGTTTGCCATAGTTATTTGTCTCCATAGTTAGTTTGTTACTCTTTCATGCCGCCTCTAGTAACAGAACTTTTATAAGACCTTTGTATGGGTTGTCCGGGTGATTCTACTCTATTCATATCTTGTTGAACTGAACTCATTAAATTTTCAGTCATTTTTGCGTAATATTCATTACGTTGATTTACCATTTCTTCTGGCATTTCACAGAGTACCATTCCTTCTATACCTATACATCCCGCAAATTTACCATGTTCTATCGTTGGGAAGTGTTGACCATCTTTGACAGTTTTAATGTCTCTTGGTTGCCAACCTTCTCTCAATCGTTTAGCTACATTTGTCGGCGTTTCCTGTCCCAAGACCATAGTGGCAATCCATCTTTGTTTCATGCCAGGTCGTGGATCAGGCGCTTCTAATAAGTTACTAGGTCGCCATTTTGAAACTGTTGTAGATTTTTCTACTCTAGTTTCATTGTTTATTTTATTTGTTTTATTCATGTCAGGCTCCTTTACGTTGTTCCTGTATTTGAATCACTAAAGTCTTTTACTTCTTTAGCAAATCGTTTTAGTGCTGCTTCATCATTAATGTTAATACCAAAGTTTTTAGCAGTGGTAAGATCATCACTTGTGAGCTTAACTCTATTACTACTTGTTCCTTTTTTACGAGAAACTCCAGCAACCGGAGATTGCACTCTGTTAGTTTTTTGTACTACATTTTGATTACTTTTGGAAGTGTTTTCTTCTGATTTAGTAAAATAACCAAGACCACTTGCTTTTAGTCTTTTGTTCATTTCATCATAATAACCAGGATCATGCACATCCCAACCTTCTTCAGTTAATTCAGCATCAATTCCATAAGCCATTGCAGTTTCTTTTCTAAAACCAGGCTTATTAAACCATTGCGAATTTTCTTTTACCCATTCAGAAGCCAAAGGTGGAGCTTTATCTTTTTTCTCCTTAACTTTAGGTACTCTAGCAGCATAATCTTCAGTTTTTGTCATTTGACTTCTAATTTCAGCAAGATTTTCATACAATTTTACTTGTTTTTCTGTATTTCCTTCTTCAATTGCTGATTTTAATTCATTTGACACTGCAGTAGCTTGATTAGAAAGTGATTTATTAGCCATATCATAAGTTCTTTTTTCCATAGAATTTATTTTTTGTTCTAAATCAACTATTCTTTGTTCAGCTTCTGCTCTTTTTGCTACTTCTTTCTGAATTCTTTTACGAACTTTAACAGAATAAGGCATCTCATCAGAATATGAAGGTATTTTTTCTGTAGGTTTAGTTTCTACATCATATTTTACCTCATTTTCGTAAGATATATCGTGTCCTTGATCTTTTTCTTTTACATTTTCTTCTTCTTTACTTTCATCAGAAGATTTTTCTTGTTCTTGTTGTAATTTTTCTAATGGATTTAAAGGTACATCTACCTCTTGTCCTTCTACAACTTCATCAAGTTTAACTTCTAAATCTTTCTTTTCTTTTTCATTCTCGGGCATAGTATCTCCTATGTTGTCATTAACATATGTTAATGTTTGTTATAATTGTTGAGTTATTATATCTGGACTTTCCAGAGTTGCAATAATCTCATCATCATTTAATAACAGCATTTTAACCTTTTGTACAGAAATTCTTGCACCTGCATATCTACCAAAAATAACCCAATCACCTACTTTACACCACGGTTTTTTTCTATCACTATAACATTCTTCGCCCATTGCAATTATTTGTCCTACACTATTTAAATAAGCTTGACTATCTTTACTTGAATCAGTCAATATAATGCCACCTTTTGTTTTTTCTATAATTCCTCTAGGTCTTATTAATATTCTATAACCTACTGGTTCTGGTACTTTGGTAGGTGTAGGTATACTATTATCTGTTGCCCATGTATCATTATTAATCATCTTCTATTTCTCCTGTTTTATATTTTTCAATTAATTCATTAATTATTTCAAGTGATTTATCTAAACCTTGTCCATATCCATAGACACGTTTAAATTCAGGAAAATTATCTACACCTTTAGATAATAAATTATTACTTAATTCTTCTTTATGAGTTTTTATTTTTTTCTTGATCGCTTGTAGTAGGCGTTCCATTACTTCCTTTCATAAAATAATCTAATGTTGATGCAAAATTTTTTTTTAATCCATTCGCAGCAATAGCAAACAAATGTGGTTTAACTTTTTTAATAGAAATTTTTTTATTTTCTAAAAATTTTTTAGCTTGTCTTATTGAATCTGCTTTGGCTCCCATTACCTTCTTTTATCTTTTCTTGCAATTTTAGAAGCTGTCTCTACTATTTTAGATTTAGTCTCAGCATCTTTTCTAGCATCTTGTTTTTCACTTTGTTTTACACCTTGCATAAATCTTGCTTTTCTAATTTGAAGTTCTTCAGCTTTTAATTGAATGTTAGCTTGTTTTTCTTTATCTTCCATTTGTTGTTTTTGTTCTTCAGGAGAAGGAGGCATACTACCAGCTAATTGTTGTGCAGCTTGTGCAGCATTTACTGCTATTCTATTTTCTTCTTCAATACTTATTTCTTTAGAAGGTTCATTATCTAATTCTCTATTAAAATCTCCAGATGAAACAGGATTACCTTCAGGAACTGATGCTTGCATTTGTTGTTGATATAAATATGCCATATGTTGACCCATATGAGCTAACATGGCTGGATATAATCTCTCTTTAGCTTCAGGATTTCCACCAAATCTAGGATCATTCATAAATTGAGAATGAACTTGCATATGAGCTTGATGATCTTGATCTTCAAATACTTGAATAGGCATAGTATTAAGTATAGCCATATTCTCTGATACTGGATCACGTCTAGGAGTATCTTCATCTTCTATTATTAAATCCATATAATCAGGAATACTTAAAGCTTGTAAAAATCTTCTTGTTGCTTCTTTTACATCTACTACATCAGGAGTTTCTCTTGCTAATTGTAAACCAGTTTGAGCTAAAGCTATTCTTTGAGCTTGAGAAAATATATTAGGATCAGATACAGGAACAACACTAATTGAAGCACTAAAATCTTTTCTTCTAATTTTTTTATTTTCACCTATTACTTCAAAAGAATATTCATCGTCTAAATATTCTCCATTTAATTCATAAATTAATTTAAATTCTCTACCTTGAGCTTGATGTATTCTTTTATGAATAGCACTAAATACTTTAGACCCTTGTTCTATTAAAGCAATAGTAGTTCCAACTGGACCTGATCCAGCTGAATCTCCAATCATTGCATCTGCAATAGAAGCAAAACGTCTCCCTGACTCAGTTAAAACTCCAAGTAATTGGAGTAATGTTGGTGATGGTTCCTTAAAGGGAAGAGGGATAAAAGATTTACGCAAATCATCACCATATGCTTCAACTTCAACCCATTCACCTGGAGAGACAGTAATATCTCCTCCTTCAATTCTTGCTCCTTTAGCTCTAAAACCTCCATTGAGATTTGCAAAAGCAGCTGAATCTAATAGTGCTCTTAAAGCACCAGTGCTTGCATGTTGAAGTCCACCTATCATTTGTATAAGACCGAAGCCGTAAAAGCCCAAGCCAGGAAGATATTTATAATGAATAAAATAAGTTCTTTTTCTTCTTAATGAATCTTCTTCTTTCCAATTTCTTCTAATAGATAATACTCTTTGTGATTCATAATCAATAGTAACAATATAAGGTAGAGCTAATCCATCTCTATCTTCACCTACATCTAAATTTGCATGGACTTCTAAAAGAGTATGTATTTTATCAGCCATACTTGGTGTCATACCTTCTAATCTTTGTAAAGTTTGTTCAACTAAATCTCCACTATTAGCTCCCGCATTACTTTCAGCTTTACTTAATGGAACATCTTTGTAATAACCTGAAATTTGATGTTTTCTTATTTCAGTTCTTGTTAATTTCATTATTTGAGTATATCTATCTGCTGTTTCTAAATCTGTATTTTCCATAGAGATTACAAAATCTTCTGCTGGTACAAATTTAGAGCAAATTCTATCTAATGTATTATCAAAATATATTTTTTTAAAAGCACTTCCTGCAAGAGATAAATAAAATAACATTTGATCTAGTTCATTAAAATAATCAGGGATTTCTTGAGTTACTTGAAAGTTCATAAAGTCTTGAACTCTTTGTGCTTGTTCTAATTTTTTATCTGTAGTCTTTCCAATAATTTGTGTTTTAACAGGACCACCTGCTGGAAACATTTCAGCAATAGCTCTAGCTTGAAACTGTGTTGCTGCTTCTGCAAGTAAAGGATGATGAACACCTGAAGCTCCAGGAAAAGGATCTTGTCTATCTTCTACTACTATTCCTAACATTCGTAGTCCTTTAGAATATTGATCTTCCCAATTTTTTCTAGAACTCTTATCATCTTCATAAGCTCTTACTAAATCTTTTCCTATTTTTGCAACTTCTCTTTCATCTAATTCTTCTGCTAAATTTGTATAATGATTTCTTTCAAAGACTTCTTCATCTTTTTCAGTTTGATCTTGATCTATATCAACTCTAACTTTTTCACCTTTATCATTAGTGAATTGTAATTTTTTTTTATCTAGTTCAACTTCCATTATTTTTTCTTCTTCTTTTTAATTATTTTACTTCCATATCTTTTTGACCATTTTTTGGCCATCTTGGGTTTATTAATATGCATCCATTTTCTTTGTTTTTCTGATCTAAAAGGCATTATAATTTTTTAATAGAGTGAGCTTTAGTAGTAAAGCGAAATTGATTCATATATAACTAAAGCCTCCTCTATTGATTAGTTACTATTTTTTTTTAAAACCGTAAGTGCCTTTAGGTTTTCTTGTAGCTTTCGCTACTTTTCTTCTACCAGCCATAGACATTTTTTTACCTGACTCTTTTCCTCTAGTCATTCCTAGCTGTTCGTCTTTTCTAGCATTGTATCCTTGTTTTTTCATATTAGTATACCTCCTGGTTCATACCATACTTTCCTATTAGTAGATATAAAACAAAAATATTGATATTGAAAGCTTTAAATTTTGGCTAATTTTTTTCTATTATAGGTCTTTTTATTATGAACTATCTTTTGTTTAAAATGTCTTAATTGCTTCGCAACAGGGTTGCGTTTTTTATTAGCTTTTTGCATTGATTATTCAAGGATTAATTTTTTAATAGACTTGGATCCATCAATATTTAACTCAGTCTCAGCCATCGATTTTATGCATTGATGAGTAATATTACTACCGTATTTTTCACCTCTTGCAGCATGTCTTTTACCCTTCAAACACATTGCCATTGAAGGCTTACCTGTTCTAGGATCAATTTGAATTCTATGTTCCTTAATTTCTCCGTTGACTATCATCAACAATGCTACTACTAATTCTGTCACTGTGTACCTCCATTTCCGTTTTTATAATGTATTTCTCTGTTCGAGTCCTTTAGTTCTTCAATATCTTCTAAAGCTTTCTCTAATTGTTTAGTTAAAAATTCTATGTTAACTTTATTATGCATTCCTGACTCTTGTTGTATCTGTAATTTTTCCACTTGTTTATAAAGTTCTTCAATTAACATAAATTGTTCTGAATCTGCTGGAAGGGATCCTAAAGTTCCTCGTGGCCAACCTATTCTAAATGCTGTATTTTCTATTAAATCTTTTGACATTAACTCTACTTGTGTTTGAAGTCTGTTTTGAGTTTCGATAACTCCGAAATAAGCCCATGTTCCAATTGCAACAAGTGCAATTAATGAAGCTACCGTTTTCATTGGCATTTGGACTGCTGCTTCTTCTGAAATTTTAAGTGCCATTAATTATAATTATATCCTGTGTTTCCTGATTCTAATTTTTTAAATAATTTTTCGTGTTGCTCCATAATCTCTTCATCAGAGTCCATCATCTTATCCATTTTATCTTCTAACTTTTCAACTACTCTTTCAAGTTTATGTACTTTATCTTCATGTACTGCCTGGATAGTTGAAAGTTCAAAAGTTCTAGATAAACTCCAACCTGCTAGAGCTAATAAAATTCCAACTAGCATAGTCATTAATTTTTCTAACATTTTTTACCTAAAATTAAAAAAGCCAATACAAGCTGCTATAATAGTTCCTATACCAACTAATACTGCAACAGCTCCTTTACCTCGTGATACATCATCTGAAAGTTTAGATACTTTTTTATTTAATTCATCTATGGCTTTAATTAATTGTTTCATTCTTTCAGCACATAACTTTTCATGAGAAGAAAGTCTAATACCTAAAGAAGTATTTACTATTGAATCAGATGATTTTTTTGCCATAAATTACCTTTTTTTGTAAAAGTTATATAACAAAAATTATGAAATTAAAAGTGATGACTTCCGTGACTTTGTTGATATCCTCCACTACTTGATTGATCAAATCCATCATTAGCATCAGTTGTTCCTTTATCTTGATTAGTATTATTATTATCACTACCATCGCCATCAGCATGAATATTAATTCCATCTCCTGGTTTTGGAGCATTATAAGTCATCATATCTATTGTATGAATATCGCCTTGTTCATCTTTATCAGTTATATTTTCTATTCTTTCTTTTTCAGCTTTATTAATAGCTGCACCTGCCAAAAATGGAATTGCCCACGGTGCTACAACTCCTAATACACCAGTACCTCCTGCAAGAGCTACCGCACTTCCTCCTATTCTTGCAGCATTTTGAACACCTGCGGGTATTCCTAAATTTTCTTCGACCCACCCATTATATGCATTTATATTATTATTTATTGTATTTTTATATCCATCAATTTTAGTTTCTTTATCAAAGTTCCATTCAAATTTTCCTTTATCTTCTCCTGCTTTAGTAGTTTCATCCCAAGGATTTACTTTATCTTTTTTCTCTTCCCAATCTTTACCATCGCCATCTCTTTTAGAACTTTCAATAATTGTTTCTGTAAGATTAGAAGTATCTACACTATCAGCTTGTTGTGCAGGTTGACAAATACCATTTACTGACATTCGTCCATCTGAACATACAAATTCATTTGTTTCTTGATAATTATATAATAAGTCGTTAATAGTTGCCATATCATTTACCTTGCCTATTATATTTCTTATACGACCTTTTCTCGTGTTTGTTAAGTCGTTTTTTATGTCGTCTAGGACGTTTTGGAGGTTTATCTCGAGGAGTAAAGTTTAAAAACTTTATTCGAGCCATTTACTTATTTATTTAATTTAATAACTTTTGCTGAATTATCTAATAAAATTTTTTTAATTTTAAAAGGTTTTTTATTATTAGTTTTAACAACAACGCCTTTATTTTTTCCTAAAGCTTCTTGTAAAGTAGTTTTTTTATCTACTTCTGCAACTTGAATATTACCATCATCATCAAAAGTCTTTTCAGCTTTCGTTGCTACGAAATCATCGTTTTCTTTTCTTGACATTTTTCTTTACCTTTTTTTTAATCTTTTTAGGTGCTGACATTCTAGAGTTTTGTAATC
>Ga0209756_1000438_pt1 | contig 40720 bp, 51 predicted proteins | sample ETNvirenome_6_85_FD_184071 | JGI IMG/M metagenome (GOLD analysis project Ga0209756, IMG submission 184071) | Marine viral communities from the Pacific Ocean - ETNP_6_85 (SPAdes) (version 3) | ecosystem: Environmental > Aquatic > Marine > Oceanic | place: Pacific Ocean | collected 2013-06-19 | reverse complement strand
AGCTTTTACTGCGGCTACTAATGAGACTGCCTTGGATCGTAACACGATGCACTCGATCAGGCGTGACGATAAGTTAAATACCACGTTTGGCGTTACCGATACGATGAAGGTTTCGGATCGCCCGACTATGACGATTTCTGATGTTGCCGCTGACAGGACTTCTAAAGTTCTTGGATTTAATGCGGCTGGGACTGCTTTAGTGGCGGTACAGGGTGTTTGGAATCTCAAGGGTAACTGGGCGGCTTCTACGGCTTATGTAGTTAACGATGTTGTTAAGGATACCAACCCTACCCCTAACAAGTTTTATGTCTGTGATACGGCTCATACGTCGTCTGGATCGCTTCCTATCTCTACTAACACCCATGCAGCTAATTGGGTTGCCATGGTTTCGGATGGAGCTACTGGGGCCACTGGAGCCACTGGATCTACGGGGAGTACTGGTAGTACGGGGAGTACTGGCGCGGCTGGTATTGATGTTGGTCTTGATTTTACTTTTAATTCTGCTACTACAGATAGCGATAAAGATTCTGGCGATATTTGGTTTAATGCTGCTGTTGCTAGCGCAACTGTTATTTACTTTGATGACAATGATGCTAATGGTGATGATGTTCAGGCGCTTACTGACAAGTATGACGATTCGACAAGCACTACACATCGTGGAACTATAAGAATTATCCAGAATGCTGATCCTACTATTTGGGCTGAGTTTAGCGTAACTGGTTCGATTACTGGCGCTTCTGGTTATTCAAAGCATTCTGTTACTTATGTTGGCAAGGCAGGGACTATAGCTAATAATGATGCTGTTCGTGTTCAGTTTACAAGGACTGGGAATCTTGGGGCAACTGGAGCTACTGGCCCTTCTGCTGGGCTTGATATGATATACGAGTCCACTACTACGGATACTGACCAAGGCGCTGGAAAGGTTTTTTTTAACCACGGGACTTTAAGTTCGGCAAGTATTCTTTACATGGATGATGTTGATTCTAATGCCGCAAGTATTAATGCGTTTGTAGATTCATGGGATGATTCTACAACGTCTGCGCTTAGAGGTACGGTGACGGTTACTAAACAAACTGATGCTGCTGTTTTTGCAATCTATAATGTTACTGGTGCTGTAACTTCAGCTACTACCTATTCTAAAATTCCGGTTTCTTATATTACTGGGGCTGGGTCGTTTACTGATGCTGATACTTGTACGGTGCATTTTACCCGTACAGGTAATACTGGATCGGCTGGCTCGTCTACTCCTGCTGACAATGTATTTCGTATTCAGGATAATGGGGATAATACAAAGCAGATTGCTTTTGAAGCCTCTAGTATTGGGTCTGGTACAACTAGAACTATAACGATGCCTGATGCAGATGTGACTTTGGTTGCTGGTGCTTTGGCAAATCTTTCAGAGGATGGTTCCCCACAACTAGGGGCTGATCTTGATTGTAATGGTAATGATATTACCTCTGCCAGTAATGCGGACGTTGATATAAACCCTCATGGTACTGGTGACGTTGTACTTAAAACCGATCTAGTAAAAATCGGTGGTGGTTCGGAAGCTGGAGTCATCACATCTAATGGTGCTTACGATCTAACGCTTGAAACTAATTCTGGAACCAACTCAAGCACTATAGCTATAACTGATGGAGCGAATGGAGATATTGATTTCACTTGTAACGGAACTGGTGTCATCAACTTTAATGATCGTGCCGATTATCCGCAAGTGGCTATTACATCATCTTCCAATGCTACTGCTTGGGATGCACAAGCGGCTCCCAATGCGTATCATCTCACTACAGAGAACACAACGATTTCCGCTCCATCCAATGCTGCAACTGGAGCTTTCATTTCCTTGAATATAAAATATGGTGGGAGTCATACGATGGCGTTTAATACAGTGTTTGAGTTTGCTGCTAGTACAGCTCCAACTTTTACTTCCACAACCGATAAGGTAGATCACCTTGTATTTAGATACAACGGTGCGTGTTGGCATGAGATGGGCAGAAACCTCAACATGGCGATTTCATAATGCCCTTAATAATTCCTGCATCACAAACTTTAGCGGCTAGTGGCTACGACATCGACAACTCCTGTCGGTTTAATGATGATGATTCTGCGAAGTTAGTGCAAGGGAGTTTTCAACCCAGTAGTGCTTACACAGTTTCGTTTTGGATCAAACGAGGGAAGTTAGGAACTTCTCAATATATTTATAGAATTAATAGTGCTGATTATATGGCGTTCACCACCAGCGATACTCTTGAAGTTGAAAGACGCACTGGAAGTTTTACCACCGCTCAAGTATTTCGTGACCCATCTGCTTGGTATCATATTCACCTCAAGTCTACATCTTCTGTCTTTACTGTCTATGTGAATGGGGTACAAGCTGGCACAAACACAAGTGCTTCAAATCCTTATACCGCTGGTGATTTTGCGATTGGCACTGCCGCTTCATCTGCGTATTTAGATGGATACCTCGCAGAGTTTCATTGGATAGACGGTTCATCGTTAGACCCTGACAGTTTTGGGGAAGAAGGTGACTATGGTGAGTGGAAACCTATCGAGTACGAAGGCTCTCACGGTACAGATGGGTTCTATCTGGATTTTTCAAACAATGCAACGAAACATGCTATAACCACAGTAGGCAACACCAATCACTCTACAACGCAAAAAAAGATTGGGGATACTTCAATTTACTTTGATGGGACTGGTGATTATTTGACCGTAGCAGATTCAACGGATTGGGATTTTGGTACTGGTGATTTTACAGTAGAGTTTTGGGGCTACAATTTAGGTGGTAGTGATTCAAACGTGGTAATGTTTGGTGATAATACATATAAATTAACGGTGGGCTACATTCACACGTCTACTCTAGTCACTTATATATCTTCCAATGGAAGCTCTTGGGATCTTGCAAATGCAGTATCAATGGGTACGTTCCCCTCAACAAGTTGGGTACATTATGCCTTAGTCCGTAATGGTACAAGTTTTAAAACTTACAGAGATGGGACTGAGATTAGTTCGTTCACAAGTAGTGCTACTGTCGTAACTGGTTCTGGAATTACAATTGGGCGAAGAAACACTGATGATTTGTCAGGTTATGTCGATGAAATAAGAATTTCAAATAACGCACGTTATACATCAGGTTTCACCCCATCAACAACCGCTTTCACCTCCGATGCTAACACACTTTTATTAATCCAATCAGACACCACAAACGGCTCGACAACTTTCACCGATTCAAGCGGTGTTACTGGTGCGTTAGGTAACGACTCCTCTGGTGAAGATAATCACTTCACGGCTACTAATATAACCGCATCAGATCAGATGACGGATACACCTACGAATAATTTCTGTGCGATGAATCCACTTAATAACGATAGTGGGATTACTCTTTCCGAGGGTGATTTAAAATGGGTGAGTAGTAGTCATGACCAAGCAACAGCATCTACGATGGCAGTCCCATCGACAGGGAAATTTTACTGGGAAGTGTATGTTGCAAATATGGGTGGGACACATGCAAATGTAGGAATAGCATCGGCAGAACAAGTAGGAACGCTCAATGTGGGAGATGTAAGTTCATTTAATGCGTTTGCACAATCTGGTCATCGAGTTTATATCGACAGTGGTTATAAGGCTGGAAGTACAGCGGCCGCTTCAAATACAGCTTATGGGGCTTCTTGGACAACTGGAGATATTATAGGTGTGGCAGTGGATATGGATGCACCATCACTAACCTTTTACAAAAATAATGCTAGTCAGGGTGCTTCACATACTGATATTTCTCTGCAAACTTGGATACCACTTTTTGCGACATATTCGTCATCATCTTCTACATTTGTCGCAAACTTTGGACAAGACGGGACATTCGCAGGGAATAAAACCGCACAAGGAAACGCAGATGGAAATGGCTACGGTAATTTTTATTACGCTCCTCCATCGTCGCATTTAGCACTCTGCTCACAAAATTTACCAGAGCCAACGGTGACTCCGAGTGAACATTTTAATACCATTCTCTATGATGACGGTGCTGGTGCTAAGACAGGCGTAGGCTTCCAACCTGATCTGGTGTGGTTAAAATCAAGAGGAAGTTCCTATGAACACGAATTAACGGATGCGGTGCGTGGTGTGACGAAGGCGTTGTCTTCTGATTCGTATGCTAATATAGAGAGTACCGACAGCACTGGATTGACTGCTTTTGGATCGGATGGATTTACAGTTGGCACTGACAACAACTATGATGACACAACTGGTGATGGAATGGTTGCGTGGAACTGGAAGGCAAATGGTTCTGGATCATCCAATACTGACGGAACAATCAATACAACTTCAACATCAGCAAATGTTTCTGCTGGCTTCTCAATTTCAACTTATACAGGGAACGGAACTGTTGGTGCTACGGTAGGGCATGGTTTATCTGTCGCACCCCAATTGGTAATAGTGAAAAGAAGGGATAATGCCAATAATTGGGTAGTAGGTCAGGCAGAAATTAGCGGTAAGGACTGGACTGGTGCGATGAAGTTGGATGATACCGAAGCGTGGTCTGGTGATGATCGTTGGGATGATACTGCCCCAACCAGTAGTGTATTTAGTCTTAGTGATGATGTGAGTACAAATAACAATACATCACTTTTTGTTGCTTACTGTTGGCACTCGGTAGAGGGTTATTCCAAAATTGGGGGATATGAAGGAAATGGAAGTGCTACCGCTGGAACATTTGTCTATTGTGGTTTTAGGCCAGCCTTTATTATAACCAAATCTGTTGATAGCACCAGTGCGTGGCAAATCTTTGATAGCAAAAGAGAAGGTTTTAATGTTGACAATGACGTTCTTGAGGCTGACGCAACTTCCGCTGAAACCACGACTGATTATATTGATATACTTTCAAACGGTTTTAAATCTAGAATTACAACCGATCCGAATGTCGCTGAATCTTATATTTATATGGCTTTTGCCGAAACACCTTTTAAATATGCTAATGCAAGATAGGAGATAAATTATGTGGAGTCAAGTAAGTGGTGGTCAGGTGTTAAGGGTGCTGTCCCATCCTGTTCCACTGGTAATAGGGGATACACAATATCCTAAAAATATATTCACTCTTTGGAGTAAAGCAGAATTAAAAGCAATAGGCATTATGCCTTACAGGGAAGTACCAGTAGATACTAGGTATCATTATTCTGGAACTGTTTCATATGAGATTACTGAGGATGAAGTGGTTGGTTCTTATGCCTCTCAATCTGACAAAGAATATGCCAAACTTAAACTTGCTATGCTTGATAGAACTAAAGCTATTGCATCTAGTCTATTAGCCAGAGATGACTGGATGGCTGTTAGAGCAAGTGAAGGTGGAACGGCTATACCTGACAATATCAAGGCTTATAGAGTGGCGGTAAGAAAAGAAAGTAACGACAAGGAAACTGCCATTAAAGCGTTAGGCAATCTGGATGCGGTTAAGTTGTACGAAGCTACACCTTACATAGAAACACGCAAAGATGACGATGACAAAGAATACGAATCAGAAAGACATCTTGATCTAGCCACGCATTATTTTGCAGAAGATCCTCTAGCTGATGATGATCCTGCTTTTGTTTCTTTGGTGAAGAAATAGGGAGACTAGATGATGGATATTTTTTACTGGATCTGCGAGGTTTACGATTTTGAGAAACGTAAATGCAAGAAAAGGGCGTGGAAATAATATGGAAGTATTAGATATATGGAATGATTTGGGATACATCGAAGGGTTCTTATTTTCATTATGGATAGGGTTAATGTACTGGGGTAAGTGTTGGGTGGATAGTAGGTTTAAATGATTCGTTTGCTTTGTTATATAGCAATATTAATAGGCGGTTTATATGCTATTTTGTTATTTTTCCCTCCTGCTTATTAGAGGTTAGTCAATGTGCCTAATGGAACGATGTCAGCATTTCTCGAGTATGTTTGGGCTCCATTTGTGGCGTTGTTCTGGTGGTTTATTACCAGGCTTACCAGTAAGATTGATGATATAGAAAAAGACAAGGCTGATGTCGGTGCGATTAGCAGAATGGATCAACAGGTACATGAACTGGATCGTCGCATTGATGAGCTTGGTCATACTACCGTCCCCCGTAAAGAATATAAATCTGATATAGGCTTACTCCACCAAAGAGCGAATGATCTTGAGCGTCAGAAAGAGGATAGGGTTACCAAGATCCGCTTGATTGATAATTCAAAAAAAGATGATTCTACCTAATCTTTTCTCTTGCTATCTTGCGAGCAAGATGTTATCTTCTTCTTGTAGTTAACCATAAAACGAACAAGGAGAAAGAAGATGCCGTTCAAGAAAGCAGATCCACAGCAGAAGTTTTTGAAGATGGGAATCTATGGTCCGCCAGGTTCCGGTAAAACCTTTACCACTCTACAGTATGCAGAGAGACTGGCTGAAGTCAGTGGTAAGCGTGTCGCGTTCGTTGATACCGAGCGTGGTACAGATTTTTATGTTCACAAGAATAAGGCTCGGAAAGTACATCCAGAAGCTTTTGACTTCGATGCCATTTACACACGTTCGCTTGCTGAAACTTATTTAGAGTTGGCTGGCGATCCTGACAATGGTACCAAGGGAATCAACTTTGACGACTATGGTGTGATCGTCATAGATAGTATTAGCCATCTTTGGGATGCGGCTATATCAGCTTACGAAGGTAAGATGAATTCGAATGATGCTATTCCGATGAATGCTTGGTCTAAGATCAAGAAGCCTTACAAAGCTTTGATCCAGTTTCTCATGGATGCCCCTGCCCATATTTTTATTTTAGGTAGGCAGAAAAACGTTTTTGACAATTCCGTTGAGGGGGAATTGAGGAAAGTCGGTGTGGCTATGAAGGCTGAGGGCGAGACTGCTTATGAGCCACATATATGTTGTCGTATGGAAGCAAGGCAGAATGAAAAGGATTCCACTATTACCCATTATTTTGCCTTGTTCGAGAAGGATCGAACTGGGGTCTTGTCTGGTCGTACTTATCCTAATCCTAATGCAGATATCATTGACCTTGTTTTGCCTTGTTTAAAGGGTTCTAAACAAGCTCAATCTCAGGATTTGGATGATGTGGCTGATCAGGATTCTGTGTTGTTCGAGAAAGAAGAGGCTAAGCGTCTTGACAAAGAGGCTAAGTCTAAAGCAGATTTGGCGACTTTTACCGCCGAAATCAACTCAGCCAAGGATCTTGAGGCACTTTCCAAGGTGGCTGAGAAAATTAAGAAGCGCAAGCGGTATATGATGGGAGCGCATGTAGCCTCTCTGGAGATAGTATATAAATCCGTTCATGGATCGCTTGCTAACCAAGTAGCTAAAGGAGATATATAAGATGATTAAATACAGCGAGAAAGATGTTAAGGAATCTGACAATGGTGATGGCGAATATAAGCCCAAGGAGGAGTTTGAGGAAGGCTCTTACTATTGCGAGGTTAAAGAGGTGCGTGATGGCAAGCGTGCCAATCAGTACGGTATTTGCTACAAAGAGGTTAACAGCGGTAATATTATCTGTTGGGATAATCTTACTTTTGAAGGTCGTGCTTTGGGCATTGCTAATAAAAAGATCAAGACTATCGATCCATCTTTTGAAATTGGCAAGGAGTATGATGAGCAAAATTTGGTCGGTAAGCGTGTAAATTTATTGCTTGAGAATGAAACCTTCAATGGTCGTACCAGCCTTCGCCCTAAGTTCAAGTCCGAGAACTTTGGGTATACTGCTGAGGCTGACGTACCATTCTAATGCAACTGGGGCTCGCTTCATGGGGCGAGTCCCTTGCATTTCCTATCATGTTTCCAGTTAGAATTTTAGATAAGAATGGCAAATTAGTAAAGGTGGTCTCCTCCAAGGAGCTTGAGGGTAGATCTATGCGGACCCTTTCTGATATGTGTATGCCGAATCTTCGTAAAGCAAGACAGAGAAAGAAAAAAGCAGCTTGGCGAGCTTATGCTTGTAAAAATTGTGGTGTGAGAGTCAAATCTAAGGCGGATACGGCTTGTTTTTGTAGTGTTTATTGCGCTGGCTATTGGTGTAAATATGTTGGGACTGGGAAACTAAAGTCTTTCAGGCATGGAGGGTTGGATGATCTACCAGAACTCAAAAAGAAATTAGCGGCTGTGGTGGCTTCTGATAAAATCTTTGTCAAGGGTGAGTACAAGCCTATTAAGAGGTCAGATGTCTGAATACAAGGTCACTCAGAGAGGCAAAACGTGTGATGTGTATCAGGAGCTTGATCGCTTAGAGAAGTTTGGTTTGATCGAGAAGACTGTTCCACGTGAAACAAAGTTAGTTAAGTCTAAGAATCCAGATATTAAGGTTGCCATTGATTACTATCATGTGCGATTTCTGGAGAAATTCGACGTAAAACCTGATATTAAGGGGGCGAAGGACGCGACTATCTTAGCTCGTGTGATTAAAAACTATGGGTTGGATAGGACTAAACAGATGATAGATGCTTTTCTGGACTCGGATGACTCGTTTATAGCTTCATCTGGTTGGTCTTTGGGTGTGTTTAGCTGTGTTATTAATAAGTTACTTTTAAACCACAAGCCTGTTACTAGAACTGGCAAGGCTTTAAAAACTATTGCAGACTGGGGGAACGATGTTGACGAAAAAGGCGTTTCAGACAGGGATAGCGATGTTGTCGACTTGTAATCTTGAGATCGACAAGACTAAGCTTGAAGTTTGGTATATGATTTGTCGTAAGAATTTCGGGGATGATCTGTTTGTAGAATGCTGTGAGGCTTTATGCCTTGAGCATCCTAAATTCTGGCCTACAGATAATCCTGTGGGTCTGATCAATGAGAAGGCTAAAGAGTTGCGTCCTTTGTTGGCAAGTCGGGCTCAGGTAACTCGGAATGATCGGCTGTTGGCTCCAAAAGAGGAGGAAATGGTTGATCCTTCTAAAGTTAAAGAATTTTTAAAAAACTGGACTAGGAGTTTTAAAAATAACTGTCACACGTGATTTGTTTCCTTTTAAAAAAATAATATTATGTCTGAACATGACGAACAGGTAGCTTTATTCGATTGGGTTAAGTTGTATGCTAGGGAGGAACCTCGTCTTCGTACGATGTTTGCTATTCCAAATCAGGGGGGTCAGGGTAAGGGTGCTATCATTAGAGGCAAGAAGATGGTGCGTGAGGGCTTGAGAAAGGGTGTTCCTGATATATTCCTTCCTGTTGTGACACATGAGTTTGGTGGGTTGTTTATTGAGATGAAATCAGAGAAAGGTAGGCCTAGTGAGGAACAGATAGAGTTTTTAAATCTGCTGTCTGGGGCTGGCTATTTGTGTGGGATTTGTCATTCGTTTGAGCAGGCGAGGAGCCTCATTATGGATTACCTAAATAGTGAGCTTGATTTAAGTAATCCTGAGGATGTTAGGTTTAACTATTTTTCATAGATCTAGTTGTATTTTGCCTGCGAAGTAGGCTCTCATGAGTTGTTTTGCGAGTGGTCCTAGTCCTATATCGTGCTTCCATCCTTCGGCTTCTTCTTTTGGGACTATAACTGCTATTACTTTTTTGTTGATGTAGTGCTTGTTTTTCGAGGTCGTTTGTTGAGTTTTCTTAGCCATTTGTCGAATTCTCCTTTTGTGAATTTTCCTTGTACTTCTTTTAATATTATTGGGTAATCGTACTTTGGCATCCATTCCCAGTCCATGTATTGTAGGTTTTCTTTGCGACTGACACGTTGAGTCTGGATGTGGATCTTTTCGCCTACTTTGACGAGTCTGGCTCTTGGCATGGGTTATATCTCCCTTGTGCTATGGCTTCTAGTGCGGTTACTATTAGCTCTTCTTGTGATATCCCGATAATTTCAGCGTTTCGTTTGATCTTTTTATGTAGTGCTGGAGTGATATCGAAATAGACATCTATGTGCTTTGAGAACATGTTCTCTTGGATGGTGATTGATTTGACATTTTTAGATTTCATTGTCTTTCCTTGAGGATTTCTGCGTATTTTAATGCTTTTTGTACGGCGTTTACGTCAATTAGAGTATCTCCCATTGAGATGACCCCACATATGACGTCTTGAAGTGTGAGTCTTATAAATAAAAGCATGTCTGTATCTGATAATGGTTCGAGTTTATCTGGGCAATTATTCATTTGTCCTCCTTAAACAGATAGTCTCTGAATTTCTTTGAATCAAAGTTTATATATGACTTTCTGAGTGCTGTTATAAGCGTCTTCAGAGCGTCTGCAATGATCTTAAAGTCTTTTCTGGTCATACTCATAGCTTTTCCTTTCTGGAGCTTTCAGGGGGCATCCTGCCCCCTTACTCCCCTGAAACGCTTAGATCTTCGACAGGACGAAGTCTTTGCGTTTAGTCGCTGGGTGAGATGGCATAAATTCAACCACCTCTCCGTTAGTAAGACGAACGGCTGCTATACCAGCTCCGTTCATTTTTACGAAGGTACGGACACCGCCTTCGTAGTCGGCCTGAAACACGTTTCCGGGCTTCAGGTTTGCTACCGTCCCCTGTTTTACGGCAGGGGAACCATTGAGTCGAATCTTCATGGAGATTCCTTTCCTCAAAGGGTTTATAATAAGCTGTGTTCCTATTACACAGCCCCATCAATATCATCACGAAGCTTTTGAGTCGCGTATAGGTCTTGTTGACGACTATTGTAGCCCCCAACTCCCCAGTAGTCGTCATAACGGGAATTGTTACCATAGATTGAGCTATGACCATACGTTATTGTATGCTTCGATCTGACATGATTCAGGTTAGAACACCAGATGGTGTCATTTTTTCTCCAGCTTCCGTAAAGATTAACTTCACCGTTTTTTTCCATGATGGCTACTTTTTCATCGATGAAGTTAAAGAAGCCTCTTTTAGTTTTATAGGCGAGGTATGCTAGTGCTCTGCTGTCGGACCAATCATCCAAGCTTCCACGGGGGAAGTCTTTATGACCCGAGAACGGCATTACTGCCTCTTTCCAGTCTGACCACGTTCCATTGTGGAACAATAGTGGACTCTTGCCTTGCCATTGTTTCTTCAGGCTTACTGATTGATTAACTGGAAATGGATGAGTCAGTTTGTCGCATACCCCGCCAACACTTGCTATCCGAAAGTGTATTATATACGGGATTTTAGGTTGTTCTGTTTCTATGATTTCCCAGACACGCTTGGCATCTATGGCTTTTTCGTAGGCTAATTTGCCATCTTGGTTTTTCCAGGCTATGCCAGCTCCGTGTGGGTTTGAATCTTGGGCATCATTGAGTTCGTCTGGTGTCGGATGCCTTTTAGTCGGTACTAGAATTACGCACATCGTCTTTTTCCCTCCAGTGTTTATAGATTAAATTTACTAGCATGATTCCTCCTGCGGCTCCACATCCAGACATTATGAATATGAAGAATATAACCATTAATTCTAAAAAGTTGTTTAGGGTGTCCATTTATCCCTCCTCTTCTGGTTGATAGATTTCCCAAGACTCTTCTCCGTAGGTTTGGGGGTTTAGCTCTCTGGTATATCGTTGTGGTGTTATGATTGTGGTGCCTTTAGGGACGTTCTCAGGTACCATGTAGGCTTGTTTTGCCGTGACTACATACTCTTCCAAGGGTTTTGCTTTTCCCGTGAGTTTTAGGTTTCTCCTTGAGATCCAACCTTCCTCGTCAAAATGTTGACGCTTACTCTTGTAGTTGTTTATTTGTTGGTATGAAGCTGTTTCTTCATACACGATAGATTCTTTTTCCGGTGTTTCGTATTCCTGTTCTATTTCCCAGTAATTTTTTAGAGCTGGGGCTACATCGAGGAAATCTTCTACAATTCTGCATGTTTCTAGTATGGAATCTGTGGTTAGCCATGGATCGTCAAATGCTGGAAGCATTCTGAACTCGACTGTTCCCCAGAGTCCATAGCAGTAGTTAAGTTGGGTGTATCTGTTTCCGCCTCTGCCTTGGTGGTACATTTGATTTTCTGGTACATGCTCTTTTTTACAATAGCTATTTTTCCCTTGGAGTCTTTTCCAGAATTCGGTATTTTTAGGAACCTCGTTTTTTGATCCCCATTTAGCCATTCTGGCTAGATATTCTTCTTCAAATGTCTTGTCTGTTAATTGTGTATATTTACCGGAGTCGGTTACAGACACGTGGACATGGGTTCCGCATGATGGATCTATGATTTCTGGTCTGTTGCGTGTGATCCATGCCCTGATGTTTCTTACTTGGAGTGGTTTGCTGGCTATTTCACCAGTCCATGCTGCTTCTGGAGCATTTACGCGGACTGACCCATCGTATTTCAGGGATTGAGGAGTCCTTTTTCTCTTGGTGATTATGCCAAGTTCTCCATATTTAGCTGGTTTCCCGTCTTTGTCGAGGTATTTAGTCCAGCCACCTTCGAATTCAATACCGATGGCATTGATGTGTTTTTGAGTTGGTATTTTATGCTTGAGGCGTTTCATCTTTAGACTCCATTGAGATAATTACTGATTTATCAAAAGGCATAAGGTTATCCGAGTAAATCTGGTACATAACTTCTTTTGTTCTCATCATAAAATCATCGAGAACTTTATTAGGGAATAAACCTTTGAGGGTAATAACTATTGGTTTGTTTGGATTCATATATCGCATTGTTTTGTCTGTTTTGAATACGGATGAAGATTCTAGTTTTCCCAGAGGGTCGCCGTTTTCTTTGACTGGGAAATCGTTTACAGCTTGAAGAAATCCGAAGTTTGGTTTGCCGTTATTGACCAATTTCGTGTCATTCCAAGCGAAATAGAGTAGTTTAAAATATTGAGGTTGCACGTCTCTTAAAGCGAAATAGGTTCTTGAGTCGTGTTTTTCTGGAAAGATGTTTGATCTCCAGTTGCCTGATGAAGAATCTTTTTCTGGGTAGTTTTCTTCGTAAAACCACGTTTTGAAGAAACTTTGCATGATAGGGCTTTCGTAGATTAGCTGGATGCCCTCTGCTGTTCTTTGAATCCTCATTTTTTGCAGGATTCCTTTCTTGGGTTGTGACTGGTTAACTAGGATTGTTTCTTTTTTGTCATCCATTGGCTCGTTTCCTTTCTCGTTTGGTGAGGTTTGCATTATTTCTCTGTTTCTTATCTTTTTTCTACAGAGTTTGCATGTTTTGGTTCTAATGGTCTTTGCTGTGGGTCTGGTACACCTCATTCCACACTCGTTACATGTGATTGGTTCGTCAGCGTAGTTTGTGAGGTCTCTTGATTGTGCTATTTCAGCTATGCTTGGGGAATGGCATCTGTCGTATTCGATCATCATGTAATTTCTGTGCATTGATGATTCTTCTGTTTCTTCTCCGTAATCATTGATTGCAGGTCTTATATAGTCTGGGTGTTCTTGGTCATAAATAGGATGTGGCATATTATTTTCCTTTCGTGACTTTCTGGATTGTCAAGAGAACGTCGATAGCTCTCTCGTAGAGCTTGATTTCACGTTTAGCTCTTTTTATGTTTGCCTGGTATTGTTTAATTTCCTCGTTGTTTGTTTTGGCTATTCTGGCGTCGCTTTGTTTCTTTTTCAGGTATTGCTTTCTTCGCTTTTTGAATCTAGCTCGTTCTGCTTCGATTGAACTTGTTTTGAGATTTTTTCTGGGCATGGTCTGATCCTTTCTCCGTTTTTGAAGGTTACTATGTGCGTAACGTGCCTGATTTCTAAGTAGACTGTGTAATCTGTTAGGCATGTACCGCATTTGATAAAATATCTCATGGTGGGGATTACATCGTTTGTTTCTGTCATTTCATCTTCTTCTGTGAGCTTGGTTCCTTCGCAGTTAGGGCATTTATATTGTTTTAGGAGTAGTTTTTGCTCGTTATCTGTGAGAGGAACTTCCATAGATTTTAGTAAGGGATCTGTGCTTCCAGACATGGTTCGTCCTCCTTTGTTTGTGGGAAGATGGTTAAACGGGTTCTTTTTTCATCGTCCTCGATGACAGTCTTTTTCTTTGTTGGCTTGATAATGGTTGCTTGTTTTTCTTTTTTCTCTTCTTCTTTTTCTTCTATTTCGATTTGTTCCATTTCCCATTCTTCTTGCAGATATTGGTCTTTTTCCGCATCATCCGCGTCTCTTTTAATGACTTGGAAGGATGTGTGTATGGTGGTTCGGTCTTTTGGGATGTGCCTGGTTGATTTTTTTTCTTTGTTTAGCTCATCCAGTTCTTCTTTTGCTGTTTCTGGACAGTAATAAGGTCCATCGTAGTATTTTGTTTCTTTTTCCTCTCTTTTCCCTTGACATCTGGTTCGAATTAGGGAATAGATTTCGTAAATTTTCATTAGTTCAGGTCTCCTGTCCAGTCGTTTGTAATGTCATTGATTTGAGGTCCATCTATTTCTTCCAGTCTTTTTTTCATAAGCCACGCTGATATAATCATGTAATCAGATGGTGGTTTTTCGTAGTATGTGTGTATTAGTGCTATTGTTTTCTTGATAAATACAGATTCATCTTCATCCATAAAATCCCATTCGATTGTGTCTTTTTTAGCCATTATTCCTGCTTTCATTTTTCCCCTTTTCAGGTTCATAGGTTTATAATTTGGTCGACCACGGGGGGCTCACTCCCAAGGGAGATGTTGGAACCCCGTGGTCTAGAGGGTGGTTTTCGATGTGCTGTGCCTTGACGGAGTTTATCGAAAAAGTGTGGTGTCCAAGTCCGTTAAGCCACGACCTAATCCAATATCTCGGTGCTGGACAGCTAGGTCTAATAATCACTCCTCATAAATAAGAGCCATGTGCGAAGCTTCTTGAGTAGGACGCAGTCCTTTTCCACTTGCACAGAGGACTTCCCTTAATGCCACGGGTGTGTGATATGCTTCATCTGAGGGTCGTACCCAAGGGGTAGCCCAGTCCACACACTTAACAGACCCACGGCAGGGGGGGGGCATCAGGTTTCGCCTTTTCGGTGATCTATTGCCCGCCTGATTTGAAATCTGTATTTATAATATTTGTCTTGTTTGATCATAAATTGAGGTGGTAGCTCTGCTCCTTTGAAGTAAGGGAGTGCATGTTCTTTTTCGTTTCTGAATATCTTTGCTGTATCTTTTTTGTTAGAGGCGAATAAGTATTCCTTTGTCTTGGTATCGTAGACTCTGAATAGTTTGAGATTTTCATTCATAATGATCCTCCTTCTTTACGTTCTCGCATTAGTGAAGTTGAGCCTTTTATCATGTGCCAATTGTTATCCATTTTTACATCTAGGTTGTAGAGATCGATGTTGATAGCTTCGATTTGTTTTTGGATGTTCTGCATATCGATTGTGTGGAGGTTAATAAAAAGATCTAAATCGAATCTTGTAGATTTTATTAGTGTGGGTTTTGTGGTTTTTTTAGTCACACGTTCCTCCTCGGGTTTTCCTTTTTTTGGGTTTGACTGCATATGATGCTTTGATTTCGGGTGATTAGCTTGCTAATCATTTCATTGCCTACGCTTAATGCTTTAATGCGATTGCTTGCAATCGCTTCATTGATTGTTTTTAAAAAAAATAATGATGACGGAGCCGAAGCCCCGCCATCAAAATTAACTTACTTTTTGTTTTTCAGATCCTTATAAATTGCTTTCCATAGGTCGGTATTGAACTGATAACCATTAAGAAGGTCACGGTTCTGGTCGTGTTCTTCTTTAGTAAATTCAACTCCCGTATCTGGGTCGATTGCTCTAGGCTGGTCGCCCCAAGTAACGAGATTTCTAATGTCATCAGCCTTTGTTTTATACTCACGGTAAGTATCCATTGCTAAATCGAGCGTAGGAACGATACCTTTAGCCATTAAAGCTTTGATTTTTCCTTTAACTCTGAATGTAATGGTTGGGTATCGATTGACAACTCTACAACTCTCATTGGATTCGAGTACTTTTTGGATTGTCTTATCAATGTTTGCGGAATTAGGATCAATCATCTCCTGAGGCATTGTTCGGTATGCCGGACCATCCCAGAATGCCATTAGGAGATTAACTTTATGGGATGGCTTTGGTGCTTCAAAGGGAACGTTATGTTCATCGCACCAAAACATAACATCTTCATCATCTGAGATAACTTTGAGTGTGGCTTTCTTAACACCATCCTCATTCTTTTCACCATTAAATACTGATACAAAATCAACTTCAGATTTAGTATTTTGTGTTAAATTCCAATTAAGGGTGCTTTCGAAAAATGTGTCTGAGGCGAATGCGATTTTTGATCTTAGGATTTGGATGATAAAGTTTGCCATAGTATTCTTGCTCCAATTTAAAAGTTAAATTATTTTCCCGAAGCTCCTTTTACTCTGGGGCTTCGCCCTTAAGCCCCAGTGCAAAAGGAGCTGTACATCGAGTGCCGTCGAGAATGACAAAAGCATTCGACATGACAAAACGACGCCCCTTGACGTTGTCGATTTGGCATGACTAATGCTAAACCTTCAGTAGAAAACAGAAGCACGCTTGCGCGATCAACGACGCGACGGCACGCACAGGTAAACTAACGAGCGATAAAAAAGGGGTGTTTAATGGGGGGACGATTACCGAACTTAGGATTCGGGAAAATCATTTCACTTTTCAATTGGGGCGAGAATACTCGACGACATGGCAAGCTTTGTCATCCAAATGCTAAGATCAATGTAACCGCATCGACTCAGGCGCATTTTTCGTAAGCCCCGCCCCTTCGTGCTAGGTGTGCTATTGACAAATGTTTAGGAATATGATAGAAACTATTCGTTTCCTACATACAGCGGTGAGACTAACGCTTATTGCGGATGTTGAGCAAATACTTGCTGGCTTCTAAAGCAGAGTTGATCACGAAATCTGTTAAGGATATACCAGCTAGTTCACATGCGAAGAGTATCTGCGTCTTGTCCTCAGGACGACATCTGACCGATACTGTATCCGTCCGATCAGTCCGTTGCTTCCACTGACGAAAGTACTCTCTTTGCTGTACTTGGCGAGGTGTGACATTCTCATCTGTCTGACGGCGCTTGGTCGCAAGATAGTTGTCGCCTTTGCATTTCTTACAACTATGCACGACCTTGGAGTGAACGCGACAAGGGCGTTCTTTTAATTGGCCTTGACGCTTGTCGAGATACTTGGACTTGTGCTTGCCAGACCAAGGGTGTCGAGATGTAGTGGGTTTGTAACGCTCAGGTCTAAGAGGTGTGGTTTCTTCGGCGAAGCCCGCCGACGTCTCACGATCTACCATGTGTGCGATCTCCAGTAATGATTGTCATACGCTTAACTGTGGCAAGAGTAGCATATGTTAGATTCTATTTCAATGCTTGAAATGCCTTTCGCAATCCCATGCAGTCGCGAGGGTGCCATCCCGAGCGTTTGGGGTTGCGCCTTGCCGGATAAAGGAGGCAAGGTTCCTTAAGGGTTTGACGTCACACGCAAGCGCAGTGACCGAAGGGCACGAGCTTGCTTACCTTAAGGGGTTGACACGTTTAATGCTTGGATGCAATGCGTAGCATTGCCACGTTGCCTTGGCTTAACATGATGCAAGCGCAGTGCCAGAGCATAGCGATGGCATGAGCTTGCTTACCTTGTCGTGCGCAAAAAAAAAGGGGGCCGAAGCCCCCAAAAACTACAACATAAACGGTGTTACTAACTTAACCAAAGCAGCATGCTCAGGGCCACTCTCCTCATCCCTTCTATCTAAACACTCTAATAACAATCTAACTGTTGAGGACTGGACCTTTTTATAATACCATAAACATCCAATCATAAGACCTTCAACTACAACTAATGTGATGAGTATTGTTTGTGTCATGTGATTCTCCTGTTAAGGTTAGCATTCGCCCTGTAATGCTAAGCCTTGACAGGAGAATGACACAAGCAATGCTCAGCACCAGTGCGAGGCAACCTGCACGCACGATGACGAATACTTCAATGCCCTTCCGGTGCAACTGCTATGACAACGGGGGCATCGTTGGCATTGCTGTTGCCCGGATGGTTGTGTGCAAGCGCAATGCCCAACGGGCATGAGCTTGCTTTCATTTATATGCGTTATTTTTTTTGTGACCCCCCAGCAAAGGGTCTTCGCTGAAATGGGTTTGGACCCCCACACGTATTACACATATTTCACCTATATTGCGAGCAATGTGCTATGATCAAAACAATATTATTCAGGGCTTATATCGTATGGTCGATCTGCGCTGATATATTTGCTATTTGTGGAATCGCATATTTGGTATTTTGGTAGGGGGGACTGGAGTGAAAAGAAATTCTGTTGAAAGTAGATCGTATTACTCTAAATTATATTACGCGATTCACAGAACCGAAATTTTAGCAAAGAAGAAGAAGCGTTATGCTGATAAAATGGGTAAGACAACTGAAGATCTATCGTTTGTCAACAATCTAGCAATATCCGTTGGCGGAAAGTTCTGCATAACATGCAAAAGTGTTAAACACCCAGACGAGTTCCACAAGCCAAATAAAAAGCAGTGTAATAGGCGATGTAGGGATTGTGCTTGTCGAATCAAAAGAGAAAGGTATCTCAGGAGGGGCTATAGCGAGAAAAATAAAGAATATAGTAGGCGAAGGAGACTACGCAATCCAACGGAAGATCGCTCTGATCTTCTCCGAGAATATGGGATGACTCTTGAAAAATATAACCAAATGCTAGAAAATCAGCAGGGTAAATGTGCTATATGTGGTGGTGGCAGGGAAAAGCAGAAATATAGCTTTTCGGTGGATCATTGTCATGCTACTGGGAAGATCAGGGGGATACTTTGCTCGAACTGTAATGCTGGTCTTGGGTTTTTCAAAGACAACCCGCAATCTCTTACCAATGCCATAACTTATCTTATTTCTTCTGGTATTTAAAGAATCATAAACTTTTCTATTTTATAATCCAGTTTTTCGCCTTTTTTCTTTTTTTTCATCATTCTGTCGACATGGTCTTTTGCGTCGCTTTCTTGGCGAAATACCTTGTCAACTTGCTCCATCCAGATGATATCGCCGTTTTTAGCGAACTGCTGAATCACTATGTATATCTGGTTGCTCATTGGGCTTTTCCTTATCTTTTTTGATGAGCGTTCCTTTTAGGTTTTTGACCTTGCATCGCTCGTGTTCTCTTCTTTCGGTTGGTAGAGTTTCCTCGTAGTGCATAATGGCGAACATGCCCCATGCGACTTTAGCGAGGTGGTCTTCGGAGCGGTCTCCCTTTTTCCACATGTAGAGATGTCGTTCTGCGTGGTTTAGCACTTCGCTGAACGGCTGGCCTAGCTCCCAGTTGCGGTCTCCGTATTTCTTTGCGCCCTCGGCGTATATCTTTGCGAGTCGGAATAATCCGAATGGGCTGACCAGGTCGAATCGATGTTCGTCTGCGTCTGTGGTTCTTACCGATCCTGATTTGAATCTTTTTATGTTGCGTTTTTCCATAACTTATGCTTTCATTTCTTTAAAAGGAGGAACTACTATGCCTACTGTTGGAACCAAACGATTTAGTTATACCACAAAAGGTACGCAGGCTGCGACTAAATATGCCCGCAGGACAGGCAAGAAGGTAGTGCGGAAACCTACAAAGCCAAAGAAGTCTAATGGGTGATCTTACCGATAATTTTTCGAATTATGAGTTCCGCTGTCCCTGCTGTGAGGAATCCGAGATAGACCTCGGGTTTGTTGACAGGTTGCAGTTTGCTCGTGACCGTATTGGTCATTCGATGACGATAAATTCAGGATATCGCTGTTATAATCACAATCGTGATGTGGGCGGAGTTGACGATTCGGCTCATCGTAAAGGTCTAGCGTGTGATATTCGCTGCTCTAGTTCTTCAGAGCGCATGTTATTTCTTTCCATATTTCCCGAATTTTTTAATAGAATTGGTATTGCCAGTAACTTTATCCATGTGGATATAGATGAATCCAAGGCACCTGATGTGCTTTGGCTCTACCCTCCCAAGAAATAGGAGAACGAAATGGAAGCTCTAGTAGGATTAATGGCAAAAGCCCCAGATTATCTGGTGGCTATTTCAGGCATTATAGCGAGCCTTACTGTCTTGACAGCGCTTACGCCAACGCAGGTGGATGATAAATGGCTTGGAAAGGCAACTGGCGGAATTAATTTCTTGCTCAAGATAGCTAATGTTGGCGCAGGGAATGTCGGGTTTAATAAAAATAAGGATGCGCAGAGATGATGATCGGGATGATCCTCGCCTTGGCGTTGGTAGGCTCGATGCTGCTGGCTGTCTATTGGGGGCGTAAAGCTGGCATTGATTCTGCCCGTGCGGTCGATCTTGTTTCTATAAGGGATAAAAATGCTAAAATTAATGAAGATTTTTCAAAGATGCGCGAAAAGCAGGCTGAGGAACTTGATTCTATTGATTCCGTTGACTCTGCTCGTAAGCTGCGCAAGCTCAGGCGCAGGCGTAGGAAGAATTCTTGACCGCCCCTCTGATTTTCCTGAGGAAGTGCTTTATCTTTCCCATGAGTCTGAACGTGGAAAGATGTGGTGTTTGACGGATGCGGATTATATTCGCGAGACCAAGCACATGGTAAAACTGAATCATGTGATCGATAAGTATGAATGCCAGATCGATATTCTGAATGGGGATAAATGTCAAAAGTAAAGTTTGAGGTGTAGTTATGGCTGGACCAGCATTAGCATGGGTAGCTATTGGGGCTGCTGGCAGAGAGGCAGCTAAGAAGTATGGCGCTTTGATTGCTAGGAAAATGTTCCCGAAGCTGTTTAAGAAGGTTGACTCTAAGAAGAAACCTCCAAAGCGAGATTATGCAAAAGAGGAGAGGGAAGGTAATAAAAAGTTTGAAGAGAGTCAGCGGAAGGAAGCAAGGGAGTGGAATAAGAGGAAGAGGGCGCGTGATGCGGAGAATATTAAGAAGGAGGAGGCTCGTATAAAAAGTAAGGCTCGCCCCCAGAATGAGATTGAGGCCGCAAGGGACAAGGAATATGCGGCTCGGAAGGCTTATGAAAAGAAGCATGGGTCAACAGCGGATCGAATAAATAAAGGGTTGAAGGGTCTTAAAGATGCAGAAGCAAAATCAAGACATAATAGGAATTAAATGAAAAAACTATTTAACGGTGAGAAATTCGACCAGATGTTGAAGTCTGCGGATCGCATGAACCAGTCCCGTAAGGAGAATAGGGAGTGGGATCAGACCATGAAGTCTGTGGACAATAAAGACGTTGACATCCCTGACAGGAAATCTGCTATTACCGCTTCTTTCGATTATGTGTATGAGCGGCTGGGAGGACATGAGGGTTTTCTTGAATGGGCTAGGTTCAACCCGAAGAATACGGCGAAGTTCTATGAATGGCGTGCAAAACAGTTGCAGAAAGAATCTGTATCTGATTCCAGTGAAGGCAAGGTTGTTATTAACGTATTAAACTATCATAATGATGCAGATACCATTCAATTACCAGCCGAGGGATTACCAACTCCCACTGTTCCAAGCGTTTGATGCTGGCGTAACGCGAGCTGTCTGCGTTTGGCACAGACGCTCGGGAAAAGATAAAAGCGCGCTTAATCTCTGCGCCAAGATGGCGTTGCAGCGAGTGGGCGGTTATTTTCACTTGTTTCCTACGGCGAGACAGGCTAGAAAGGCTATGTGGGATGGGATTGATCGTGACGGGTTCCGTTACATGGATCACTTTCCCCCTGGAGTTGCTGTTGGTAAAAATGAAACCGATATGAAGGTGACTTTATGTAACGGTTCCTATTACCAACTGGTTGGTGTTGATATGGGATTGGATTGGCTGGTTGGCACGAATCCCGTGGGCTTGATCTTTTCAGAATGGGCGATCATGAATCCGCGTGTTTGGGATCTGCTTCGCCCCATCTTGAGGGAGAACGGCGGATGGGCATTGTTTATTTATACACCCCGTGGTCAGAACCATGGTTATAAAACTTATCAGGTTGGCCTTGAGGAAGAAGATTGGTTTTGTTCCCTACTCACTGTTGATGAAACTCGCCGTGCGGATGGAAGTCATATCGTGTCGCCTGATGATATTGAGGCAGAACGCCGCGAGGGCATGGTCGAGGAGATGATTCAGCAGGAGTATTTCTGTTCCTTCGAATCAGCGATTCCAGGCGCGTATTTTTCTGTCGAGATGCGCAGGGCGGAAGATGATGGTAGAATAACGCAGGTGCCGTTCGAGCCAGCGTTGCCAGTAGACACTTGGTGGGACCTTGGCGTGAACGACGCTACTTCGATCTGGTTTACCCAGTCGCATGGTGACGAGGTTCGTTGTATTAATTATTACGAGAATAGCGGTGAGGGTCTTTCTTACTATGCTGGTATGCTGTCAGAATTAAGACATAAACATGGTTATTCTTATGGACATCATACGGCTCCGCATGATATTGAAGTAAGAGAATTTACGACTGGGAAAAGTCGTCGTGCAGCTGCCAGATCGCTTGGTATTAATTTTAGCGTTGGTAAGAAGGTTATGGCAAAAGAAGAATCGATTGATGCGGCTCGCCGATTGCTTCCTAAAGTCTGGTTTGACAGAAAGAAGTGTGAGCAGGGCATAGCCTGTTTACGCAGTTACCATAAGGAATTTGACGATAAGCGTCAGACCTTTCGTGTTCAGCCTGTGCATGACTGGAGTTCCAACGGGGCAGATGCCTTTATGGAACTGGCTAAAAATTACAGGAATTTTAATCAGGACAGTTATCAACCAGTTGCAACATCCACCTATTCAGTTTTTGGAGGTTAATTATGATTTTAGATGAACGAGATGTTTTCAAGCTCTTCACGGACTCGGTGTACGAGTTCGGGGGCGGCTCACCGAGTCCTCCTCCGCCGCCGCCCCCACCTCCTCCAGTCGAGGATGAGGATAAAAAGGCAAGGGAAAAAAGATTAGCTCGTGTTGCGGCTCGTAAGAAAGGTCGTCAATCGTTGATTCATTCTGGTGTTCGTGGTGATACTTCAGCAGCTCCCGTGTTTGGAGCTTCTTTGACTGGATCGACTCCGTCATCTCAAACCTTGGGGTAGACAAGCCATATGATTAGTTCTAAGGCTATAGGCCAATATGTTTGGAAAACTTATGGGGAACCGTTCAAAAAGCAACAACTCAAAAAGCAACAACTTTCTTCTCGCAGAAAGGTGAAGAGTACGAAGAGTGTTGTGAAGAAACATTCAAGGGTCAGAAATTTACCGAAAAGTGCCACTAAACATTCCAAGGGTGCGTCTTTGCTGACTAGGCGGATGCCTGATGCTACTCTTTCATAGGATATAATTATGGGAAATGAAGATGCTGTAAAGATGATGTTGAAAAGGCGTGATGCCAAGGTGGAAGAGCGTCAGGAATGGGAGCCGTTCTATTCTTCGATTGCCAGGTATATTCGCCCGAGAAAGAAATCGATTGATTCGTTCAGGACACCAGGGCATTTGAGTAATGACCATTATGACTCTACGGCTCCTGCTGCCAGTAATACTCTTGCGTTGATCATGGCGGATACTCTAACGCCGAAGGCGATTGAGTGGTTCGGGTTTTCTATTCCCGAGTCGAGTCCTTTTTCGGCGCTTAATAAGAATGTCAATGTGAAGAATTGGTTGCGTGAGTTGAACGTGGCTGTCTTTGATGGGTTGGCTCAATCTAACTTTTACTCGGTGATAAACGAAATCTATGCTGACTTTAATTCTTTCGCGACTGTTTGCCTTTATCTGGAAGAGTCGAGATTAAAAAAACCGGGATTCAATGGATTTAATTTTAGAGCGTTGCCTATCAGCTCTTATGTTTTTGCGGAGAATGATCATGGATTGGTTGATACTGTTTTCAGGGATTACGACTTTACTGTGCGCCAGTTATTCCAGCGTTTTGATAAGGCGAAGATTCCCGGCAAGTATAAGCGTAAGCTTGAGAAGTCGCCCGACGATGCGGTGAAGATGGTCAGTTGCGTTTGTCCCTCTAGGGACATTCCTAAATCCCTTCAATCTAATATGCCTTTTACTTCTCTTGATATGCTCGAGGAGGACAAGGTGGTTTTGGAAACGATGGCTTATAACGAGTTTCCGTACATGGTGGGTCGATGGGATAAAGCTTCTGGCGAGGATCGAGGTCGTGGTCCTGCGGCTGTGGCGATGGCAGATATATTAAGTTTGAATGAATTAAGAAGACAGGAATTAATTGGATTACAGAAAGCTGTTAACCCACCTATTTTATCTGGTGAAGAAGGATTTGTCGGCACGGTTCAGATGATCCCGAATGCGATTGTTTATTCTCGTAACCCGAGAGAGGTTCGCACGATGCCGTCAGAGCTTCGGTTGAACTTGTCTTCTCTTGTAGCAGATAATTTAATGAGGGGTATAAAAGATATGTATCTGGTGGATCAGTTGAATCTTCCTCGTGGTAAGGCTATGACCGCTGAGGAGGTTATTACTGTCCGTGGTGAGATCGAGCGTTTGCTTGGCCCTACTGTCTCCAGATTCGAGTCCGAGGTTCTAGGTCCGATGCTCGAGCGTTGTGCGGCTATTATGGTTCGCACCAAGGCTATCAGTAATCCTCCCCAAGAACTTGACGGGTTGGATACATTGGATATTGTTTACACAGGCCAGTTGGCTCGCGCTCAGAAACTGGCTCAGGTTCAGGCGATCCAGCGTTGGTCGCAGATGAATATAGAGTTTTCTTCAGCCGATCCTGGTGTGCTTGATGTTCAGAATCTTCAGGAAGCTTCTCGGTTCGCAGCTCCGCTTATGGGCGTTCCGCCCGAGGTTGTAAGAAGCAAGGCAGATACCGAGAAGATGCAGGCTGAGAAAGCGCAAGCGGCTCAGGCTGAAAAAGAAGGTCAGCAGATGCAGGAAGGTATGGATTCTATGAGTAAGACCGCACCGTTATTGAAGGTGCTTGGTGAACAGGGAGGAGGAGTACTAGGTGGCACCCAAAGTCAAATTCCAGCAGGAGTTGCCTGATTCAGAGGCGGCTATTGACGAATCTTTTTACAGAACTTTTGCTGGTCCTTATGGCGAGCAAGTGCTGGACTTATTAAGAACTGTTTACCACGACGTTTCTTCTTTTGATGCCGATACTCACATGACGGCTTACAAGGAGGGACAGCGTTCGATCTTTTTGCAGATCCAGACTAGGATCGATAATTATAATAACCGTGATGTTAGAAAAGGAAAGTAATGGGACCGTTGGCTCAGTTTATTGCTAGGTATGGCGTTATCATGGGTAAGGCGATGTGGGAGGCTTCAAAGAAAGGGATAGCTCTTTTTAAGAAGTCTAAAGAGATACCAAAGATTAAGCTTAAGCCTAAGCCTAAAATGAGTGACGCTGATTATAAGAAAAAGTTTAATGCCCAGAAGGAGGAGGCTCTTTCTAATACGAGGGCTCAGAAGTCTGTCCGAAAATTTAAGGAGGGTAGGGATATTAGTGTTGACCCTCGCTATAAAGAACCTTTAGGCGGTTTGCATACACTGAGACAGGACAAGAATCTTATGAATGCTCCAGCAGCAGCTACGGCTCTTGTTGGTACTGGCGCTTCTTTAGTTCATAAAAACAAATCTAAAAAGAAAGGGACATAGTCATGGTAGCTCCTGTTGTAGCAGCTGGACTTTGGATGGCAATCGGTGTTGCTGGAAGGCGAGCTGCTAAAAAGTATGGGTTTTTGATTGCTCGTAAAAAGTTTCCGCAGTTATTCAAGAAGGTTCCTAAGAAAGACAAGACGCCCGATACTAAGAAAACTACTCCCGAAAAGAAACCTTCTACGGAAAAGAAAAAGCCAGCCCAGACTTTGTCTAACGAACAAGTTGCAAAGTATTTAGATTTGCAAAGGCGTAGACCGAATGCGTTTAAGAAAGTCCCTGACTGGATAAAGGATACAGTTAGAAAGAGATCTGCTCAGGTTAGAGAGCAGCAGGGTATCGCTTACCAGCGTGGGCAGAAACTTAGTAGCGTTCCGAAGAAAGGTCGAAAGGTACAGGGCGGAAACAAAAAAACCCCTGATAGCGCTGCTGATAAGAAGGAACAGTTAAGTCCTCCTCGGTCTAAGCCAAAGTCTACTACGGCAAAGGAAAGAAAGGGCAAGACTAAGAAGGTTACGTCTAAGAAGTCTAAGCCCAAGTTGGAATTGACTGGCGAACAGTATAGTAAGTATAAGCAGATGGCTAAAGATAAGCCTGGGTTGTACGAGAAAGTGCCTAAGGAAATAAGGGATTTTGTTGGGCGTGCAAGTAAGATTCTTGAAAAGGATAAGATTAATTGGGTTGGTTCTAAGAAGAAATCTAAATAATAGGAGGTTTTATGTCAGAAGAAGAAATCACTGAACCCGTAGAAACGGCTAATTCAGATGATGGGTCGGGTAATATGTCTGCTGAAGAGTTGCCAGATAATGTTTTTCAGGAATCGTGGATGGAGAATTTGCCTGAGGAGTTGCAGGATGATAGTAGCCTAGGCAAGTTTAAAGACGTTGCCTCGCTGGCGAAAGGATATAAACACATGGAATCCTTCCGTGGGCAATCGATATCTATACCAGAGGAACAGACGCCAGAATCGATGGGCGATATCTGGGACAAGCTAGGTCGTCCTGAGGGAGCTGATAAGTATGAGTATACGCCTCCTGACAAAATACCTGAGGGTGAGTATAATTTTGAGAACCAGAATGAGTTTTTAAGTCAGGCTTACGATCATGGGTTTACTAATGATCAGGCGAAGTTTGTTCTTGATTTTTATAACAACATGGCTTTTGAATCTATAAACGATATTAAGAATTTTCAAGCCAAGGCGTCTGCCGATAATACGACTGAGCTTCAGAATGACTGGGGTCGGGCTTATGACGAAAACCTTTCTACAGCTGTCAGGGCTTTTAATCAGTTTGCTACTGACAAGGATCGTGAATATCTTGCTACGAATGGTCTTGATTCGAGTCCTACCTTGATACGAATGTTTCATCAGATTGGGACTCAAATGGGTGAAGGTAGTTTTACTGGTCAGGTTAATTCCGACAGGTTTCTCAGTCCTGCTGTTGCCCAGACAGAGATCGATGCGATCCGCAGTGATCCGAGTCATTCTTTACATGAAGCTTATAATTCGGCTGAGCATCGTGATCATCAGAAAGCTATTGCCGAAGTAGAGAAGTTATATGAGCTTGTTTATCAGGAGGAATAATGGGAGACGGCAAACCGATTACGTGTCGTCAATGCACTCATTATGTCGATGATGGTTGCGAGGCATATAAAACTGTTGTATACAATCCTGATTTAGTGTATATGTTGTGTCCAGCCTCAGATAGAATTCAGTCTCCTCCTGAGGTTGGCTCTCCTTCGTTTGTGGTAGGTCTTGGAGAGAAGGTTGCTGCTAAGGCACGACCTTCTCCTAAGACTTCAAAGCGGAAGGGAAAACGAAAAAAGAAACCCGTATCTGTCGGATAATTTCTTTTTTATAGACTGACCCGATAACCCTTCTAGGGCCGGAACCTTTTTTGAGGCTTAGCCTCGGAAGAGCCCGAACGATCGGCTAACTCTTCTAATTTAATAATCTAGCTATAAGGAGTTAGCTGATGTCCACTCAAATCACCAAAGCGTTTGAGCAAGACTGGGCGGATACGTTCATCCATCTTTCTCAACAGAAAAACTCCAAGCTTGCCAATGCGGTACGCATGGAAAGCGTAAATGACGCTAAGGCCTTTCATTTCGATAGGTTAGATAGTGTAATTATGCAAAAAGCTGTGAGTCGTCACGAAGATACTCCATTAACAGAGGTCCCTTACAGTCGAAGGCGTGTTACCTTTAACACCTTTAGAGCTGCTGATCTTATTGATAATCCTGACCGAGTCAAGATGTCTAAAGATCCTACCAGCCCGACTATGAAGACTTTGTTGATGGCTCTTAATCGTCAAAAGGATGACGAAATTATTGCTGCTGCTTCAGGCAATGCTTATTCAGTAAGCGATAGCGATGTTGCTTCATCTGTAAGTTTGCCGAGTGCGCAACAAGTGGCTCATGGTTCAGCCGATTTAACAATCGCTAAGATCATTTCTGCTAAGAAAAAACTGCTTGATTCTGATGTTGATCCAGATGCAGAGCCTCTGTATTTTGCTATTGGGCCAGCGCAGTTAGAAGCTTTACTTGGTACTACTCAAGTAACGAGTTCAGATTATAATTCTGTGAAAGCTCTCGTAAATGGAGAAATAAATACATTTATGGGATTTCACTTTATTATTTCTACTCGACTTGCTGTTGCTTCTAGTATCCGTAAGTGTCTTGCTTGGGCTAAATCTGGTATTGGTCTTGCCATGAATGGTAATGCTAAATCCCGTATTACGGAACGTTCTGACAAGAATTACTCTACTCAGGTTTTCATCGAAGCTTCAATGGGTGCTACCCGTATCGAAGACGAGAAGGTAGTCGAAGTCTCTTGTGATGAATCTGCGTAATTAATCTTATAAATAAGGAGTAATTCAAATGGCTACAGCAAAAGGAATCGAGATTACAAAGCTCGATGCTACTCCGCGCGGCCTCATGGAAGCAGGAAGTGGCACGGGTAAATTGCGTGTTTTTATGGACACGATTGCTGCTGAAACTACCGACATTGATGATGATGATGTCATCATGCTGGCGGAAGTCCCATCTAATTCAAAAATTATCAGCATTAAGCTTTATAATGATGACTTGGATGGTGGCAGTGGTTTAGTAACCGACATTGGTCTTTACAATGGCGGCACTAAGTTTACTGATACTGATGGCAGTGCAACTGCATATGCTGCGGAGCAAGTGATTGATAGGGATTGTTATGGAACTCTATCAACTGACTTGCGAGCTGCTGTTACGGCTGGCACAGAGTTTCGTTTCGAAACCATGAATATCAACACGATTGCTAATTTTGTTTGGGAAGACGCTGGCCTGACTTCAGATCCAGGGGTTCCCTTACGTGTTGCTTTGACGATTGAAACGGTTGCTAGTTCGGCGGCTGCTGGTGATATCACCATGGTTGTTCAGTATGTAGTTAACTAACATATTGGGAGATGTTGGATTATGAGTTCTTTTACTCAAATGGCTTCCAATGCTCTTCAACAGCTAGGCGCTGCCCCGATCTCGGATATAGCCGAGAATACGGGGCGCGCCAAGCGTGTTAATGCTATTTACGAGGATGTTAGGGATGCTGTGATTAGGGATGCTAAGTGGAACTTCGCTCTTGAGCGTGTTCAGTTGGCAGCGCTTGCTGATGCTCCAGCCTTTACTTGGTCTAAGCAACATCAGCTTCCTGAAAATCCTTATTGCCTGAGAGTCGTTCAGGTTTATTCAGGCGATGATCGCATTGACCATGTCGTTGAAGGACGTAGGGTTCTTTCCGATTATTCTACTATCAATCTTTTATATTTAAAAAGGGTTACAGATCCAGCTCAATTCGATGCGTTGTTTATTGAAGCTTATGAGGCTCGTTTAGCGGCTGAGTTGGCTATATCGATTACTGGATCTCGTGGTCTTTCTCAGGATTTTTGGAAGACTTATGATACAAAGATTATGAATGCTAGGCTTGTTGATAGTCAGGAGGGGACTCCTGCTGCCATTCAAGCCAATACTCTAGTTGACGTTCGTCGTCGTACTTTTGTTGTCGACGATCAGAACATTACAGTTCCGTGATGAATGGCGAAATCATTTTCCATATATACCCACTTCAACACTGGGGAAATTTCAGATCGCCTTAAGGGTCGGGTTGATCTTGATAAGTATAAGCACGGCTGCGAAACGATGGAGAACTTTCATGTTCTTCCCGAAGGTGGTGTTAAAAGGCGTGGTGGCGTTCATTATGTTGCCGATGTAAAACCTACCTCTACGGGTTCCGAGTTAATGCCCAACGGAACCTTTGCGAGTAATATTACAGGCTGGACTGACAAAACTGTTGGCTCTGGTGCTTCTATTGCTCATGCTACAAATTTAATGAATATCGTTTCAGTCGATGCCAGTAATTATGGTTGGGCTGAAGAAGAGATAGTCACTGTCGCAGGCCAGCTTTATATCCTTGGCTTTGTTGTCGGGACGGGTGCGATTAGCCTTCAGATAGGAACGGCTACTGGTGGTGAACAGATTTTTGCTTCCACCAGTATGGCTGTCGGGACTTATAGCACGGTTGAGTTTCGTGCTTTGACTACCGCTACTTTTATAGGGTTTAAACATACGACTGGCGCGACTCACACGTTGGATGAAGTTACGTTGAAGAAGGGTGTGACCGAGGCGGAGGTTCGATTGGCTCGCTTCCAGTTTAGCGATACCCAGTCTTACATACTTGAGTTTGGTAATCTGTATTGTCGTTTTTATAAAGATAACGGGAGGATTGAACAGAGTGGTATAGCTGTAGAGTTGGCAACGCCTTACCCTACTAGCGTTTTATTTGATCTTATGTTTGCCCAGTCTGCCGATACGATGTTTATTTCTCATCGTGATTATGCTCCAAGGCAGATTGAGCGTACGAGTCATACCGCGTGGACAATTAACGAGACTGCTTTTATCAGCGCTCCGAATTCTTTTGTTTCTGTTGCGGAGGCTGTTAGCAACGGGACATTTCGTGAGAGCTTAACTGGATGGACTGTAATTTCCGGCGATGACGTAACTCCCAACGGTTTCGATGTTGATCTTAACAAGACTGGGACTAATGCTGTTATCCAGCAAGCGGTTACTGTTGATTCTGGGCAGGAGTACGAATTGACGTTTAATTTTATAGACCATACTCAAACCACTTCGACTAATAAAAAATTAACGGTTCAAGCTGGTAGCACTGCTGGTGCTGTTGATCATCTAGCTTCTACGATTGTTGATATAGGACAACATGCTTTTACTTTTACACCAGGAGACGCTACAACTTATCTTCGCTTCTCTAATGTCCAAACTGGTACTGCTAGTGTTGGTGCTATTAGCATGAGGCGTACTTCTGGTGGTACGGTTGACGCTAATACTTATCCTGGCACTGTCACTTTTTATGAACAGAGATTATTTTGGGCTGGTTCACATAACCATCCTCAGACTTTTTGGGGTTCGCAGACTGGCTCTTATTTAAATATGGATGGTGCGACTGCTGATGCTGATCACGCTGTTCAGTTTTCGGTAGCTGCTGATTCTTTGGATGCTATTGTTTGGATTGGGAGCGCCCGTGATCTTATTCTTGGCTCTTATGGATCTGAGCATTCTGCTAATGGCGGTGTCGATAATGCGATCCAGCCAGCGAGTATTAACGTGACTCTTCAATCTGCGTTTGGTTCTGAAAGAATAACGCCTGTGAATGCAGGACATGCCCTGTTGTTTGTTTCTCGTGGAGGAAAGAAACTGCGTGAATTTGTTTTTAATTTTGACGTTGATGGATTTAAAGCTCCTGACCTAACTTTGCTTGCTAGTCATATTACCAATACTGGAATTACCCAATTAGCTTATCAACAGGACCCTGATGCTATTTGCTGGTGTTCTACTAATGCTGGTGAGTTGATTGGCATGACTTATTTGGCTGACCAGAATGTTATTGCTTGGCACAGACATCCGCTTGGTGGGACTTTATCTACCGTTGGATCTGTTGCTTCGATTCCAGATACAACCAAGGGCGAGGATCAGGTTTGGGTTTCTGTTAAGCATATGGTAGGTGGTGTTGATTCTCGTTATATTGGGTATGTCGATCCTGATATTTTTGTGGATCATGGGGCTGAATTAAATGCTCCGATTACTATATCTGGGGCTACGAAAGCTGATCCTGTCGTGATTACCGCAACTTCGCACGGGCTTTCTAATGGGAATTTGGTTGATATTGAAAATGTGGTTGGAATGACCGAGTTGAATAATGTTAGATATACTGTTAGTAGTGTGACTACTAATACTTTCGAATTAGAAAGTATTGAGCCTACGCCTGTTGATATTGATGGTACTGGTTATACAACTTATATTTCTGGAGGCGAGGCACGGTTATGTGTAACTACGCTTTCAGGTCTTGATTATCTTGAGGGGGAGAGTATAGATATTGTTGATAGGGATACGGTTGTTTATTCGGATGTGACAGTTAGTGCTGGTTCGGTTACTATTCCTAACGGGGAATTAGTTTCTAGGGTTTATGCTGGTATAAATTATACTTCTACGTTGAAGCCTGTGCGTCCCGAGTTTGGTTCTCCGCAGGGAATGACTCAGGGAAAAAGGAAGCGTTGGAATAAATTAGGTTTGCGTTTAACTGGTACTCTTGGTGGTACTGTTAACGGGGATAATATAGAATATTTGGAGGATCAGGTTGTTACGGATCGTGGTTTATCTCTATATACTGGAGATAAGATGATGGATACTACAGATTGGGATGCGGATGGATTTGTGACTATCGTTCAAGATCAGCCGTTACCGTTCACAATTAACGCTGTTTTTGGCGATCTCGATATTGGAGAGATTTATGGGTCAGACGAATAGGCGTGTTGAACCATATACAGTATTTCATTCTATGTTGTTGGATTCGCGTGCTGGGACTAAGCATTATCATCATAAGATCGACCCTGATAGTAGTTTTGCTGGTGTCGTTGATGCTGATCGTGTCATCTGTCTGGCTGGCGTGCAGCCCTTATGGGGCGGAGTTGGTTACGCATGGGTAAGATTTGCTCCTGACTCTCATGATCATAAGATATGGCTTTATAAATATATAAGGATTTATCTTAATCATCTGGTTTTGAAGTATAAGTTTTGGAGGGTTCATGCCACGGTTGCTTGTAATCATATGGCTGGTTGCAGCTGGATTGAATCTCTTGGTTTTGAGCTTGAGTCCACATTGGTAAAATACGGCCCTAGTAAAGAGGACCATTATATGTATAGGAAGTTTTATGAAGTCTAAGAAACACAGTTTATACCAGTTGGTGTATTTAGTAGCAAATGTTACTTTTTGGGAAGTTGTTGCTATTGTCAGCATGATTGCGTCTGCTGGTATGTCTATCATGCAGGGTTATCAGCAGCAGAAGATTGCCAACCAGAATGCGGCAAATATGCGAGCGCAGGCCGCTCGAGAGGAACAGGCTGCTGCTAGAAATGCCCAGATTGCAGCTCAGAGAAGAAAACGTGAGCGAGCTAGGGCTACTGTTGCTTATGCGGCTTCTGGTGTAGATATGGCTGAAGGTTCTCCGCTTATTGTTGAAGCGGAGGATGATTATCAATCTGAAATCAACGAAGCGACTATTCGGGCTCAGGGAGCTGATACGGCTTGGCGATCCAGATCTTCGGCGCAAATTGAGAGTGCCAAGGGTCGTGCAGCTGTTTCTGCTGGTTATGGCAAAGCCATTGGTACTGTAGCTTCTGGAGCTTCACTTTTAGCACCTAATTAATAATGCCAAAAATACCACGTAGTAGAGATAATTACGCTACATTCCAACCGTCAGCGGCTCCTATTATTCCGATGGGTCTTGCGGATTATTCTGCTTTTACTGATGCCTTGGATAAGGGTGCGGCTTTTGCGGCGCAGAAATACCATCAGAAAAACAATGAGGAGGCTAAGCTCGCCATTAATGCTTATGCTAATTTTGCTGCTGAGACTGGGGCTGAGTACGAACGTATGCCTTATGAGGATAGCACGCTTCAGTCAGGGGGAAGGCCTGTTCCTCTGGCAGAAAGATCTGAGAAAAGAAATTCTGATTTTGAGCGTGCTTTGAAGTCTAGGTTGCCAGACTCGGATAATTGGTCATCTGCTAATCGGATAGCTCTTGAAGCTGTTACGCAAAATGCCATATCTATGAATAGGAGTAAAACGAAGTTACTGGAGTCTAAAACGCTTGTTTCTGCCCACCAGGCTAATTATTCAAAGTGGGAAGACAATATGCTTAAGCGTATTCGTAGTATCAATCCGGGGGATAATCTAGATAAGATCTTTAGAGAAACAAAAGGTTCTTGGGATTTGCGTTTAGAGGATGCTAATGCTGGTGGTTTAATGGAGAATCCTAAACAAGTTCAGGAATCTAAGTTAGCTTTTGATTCTCGTGTAGTTAAAGCTTTATTCGAGAGGTATGAGGGTGTTTGGTTTAGTAGGATGGATGAGAGTTCCATGACAACGACATCTGATTTAGAATCTACTATTACGGACTCAATGAGCGATCAAGAGCGCAAGGCTGCTGGGGTTTATGGCTCTTATATGGAGTTTTATAGAGATGTTAAAAATAATGGTCTTATTGCTGGCTATGATATTAATGCCTTGTCTCCCGATAAGAGTAATTTAGAGCTTGCGAAGGAATCGCATGATCGTATTTTTGGGAGATTAGCCAAGAATAGGACGGCTCGCAAAACTGCTGCTACTGCTAATTTTAATGCGGCGTTTAATGAATATATGGATCGAGCTACCAAGGAACAACGTGATTTTAACGAGATTGAGATGAACCATATAAAAGCATTGGCGAATGCTGCTGGGGTTAGGTTGTCGGCTCATTTCTTTAATTTCCGTAAGAAGGCTCAATCTGAACCAACGCTTTTGCAGGACTCTCATTTTGCTTTGGCTGAATATGAGTTTGTAAGGATAGGCGAGGATGCTTTGAATAGAGATGTTGTGCCTAATTACACAGCTTTTACTAATAGGGTTATGAAGGAATATGATGCTGGGTTGTTGCATGTATCTGGCATGACGTCTCTTTTAGGCGGAATAAAAACAGCCCATACTGCTAAAGGAAAGCGTATTAATGCGGATGTTAAGACGATTGCGGATTTGTTTCGCAAGGAATATGTTCCTGTTTCTAAAATTAGAAAAAGTGGCAAGAAGATACTTGGTAAGGGGCCAAAATCAATCAATGAGCTTGGTTTTTTTGAGGGGTATAACGCTGAGTTTACTGGCGATGTAATGCCTGCTATTAGAGCTGCTGTGAGAAGGGCTCATGCTAGTGGTAAGACAGTTGAGGTCGGGAAGATTTATAATGAGGTGGTTAGTCATATACAGAGAGTTGATAGGAACAGAGATCCGTTGAAGATTAATATAATGCAAGAAGAGCTTGAGCCTGTTTTGCGAAAGAGGCAAGAGGGTGGCACTCTGACTGATCAAGAGCAACTGATTTATGATTTATCTTTGGTGAAGATGGGTAGGAACGCAAGGTTTAAGCGTGCGGCGAAGAAGTTTATGGCTTCCGCTAGTAGTTTGAGTGGGGCTAGTCCTGCAGACATTAAAAAGTTTAAGCTACAGTATAAAGACGAGTTGTCGTTTTTACAGCCAGGTGGTTACGATATCGAGGATCTTCATAATAAATACAGGCGGCGTGTTGATTCTGCTAAACCTAAAGAGGGCGTTGAGGCTACTATTGCTCAACCTAAAGAGGGCGCTGGGACTACTGCTCAACCTAAAGAAGCAATCGGTGATGAGAGTGGTGATACCAAGTTGCCTGTTTCTAAGGATACTGGCGAAAAGTCTTTTGATGAGATGACCCCAGATGAGTTTCTAGCTGCTTTCAAGAAAAATCCTAAGAAGGTTTGGGATGGCGTTCCAGAAGGTGTTGTTAAGGATATGCTCAGAGGCCTTCTTGAAGCACATGGTTTGGATGAGGAAGGGAGTGTTGTTAAGCCTGAAAAGATTAAGTTGGAAAAGAAAAAGCCTAGGAAGCCTGTAGACTCGAAAGATGTTAAGACACAGCGAGCGGATGGTCAATTCCGAACAGATGTTGAAGAAGAGGCGTTCCAGGAAGAAGCCGTTATACAAAAGAGTGCTGTTGTCGAGACCGCTAGGGATGTGTATAAAGTTGGTGAGAGTGCTGTTAAGGAGGTTTCCGATCAGTTTGCAGCGTTGTCGGCTACCAAGAAAAAGGGACCAAAGGCTGTGGCGAAATATAAGGCTGAGAGGTTTCCTGACAAGTATCCATTTTGGAAGTTTCAGAAGTTGGTTGGTGAGTTGGTGGAGGCTGGTTATGATAAATTAGCTAATGAGTTAAGCGAGGAGCTTGATGCGCTTATTGTTGTGTTTGGTGGTGATGTTAAGCCTAAGTCTAAGTCTAAGCCTAAGTCTAAGCCTGTATCAGATGCTAAAAAATTGTCTTTTCTCTCGCAGCAACAATTGGATAATCTTTCAGATGATGTGGCTAGTGGTGCTAACACAGATTATACTATGAAGGAAGTAGAAAACGAGCTTGACAAAAGGGGTTTGAAGGATTGGTAATATAAAGGGAGTAATAGATGTCTTTTGAAGAAGATCCAATTTATGATTCATTGCTTGGTAAGATTGATGAGGAAAACATATCTCATATGTTGGACTTTGAGATGTCTCCCCCTGATGAATCTTTGCCAAGTCCAGGGGATGCTCCTTCTCCAGAAGATCCTCCCCCTACACCGCAGGAATCTGTTTGGACTGATTTTTTAGCATCGCCTGTTATGCAGCCTGCCGCTGGTCTTTACGACGCTGTTGTTGAAACTGGTGGTTTTGTTGCTGATGGGGTTGACTGGCTTGGTAAACACAATGGATTAGCGGCAAGGGCTGATAAGTTTCTTGATTCCGTGCCTCGCCCTCCTGAATGGCCTGAGGCCAGTGGTCCTGTTGGTGGTGTTTTGCGTACTATATCTACTTTTATAGGAGCTGCTTATAGTCCTGCGAAAGCATTAAAGGCTTATCATTGGTCTGTGCGTGGCTTTGGTTCTGCTGCTGTTGCTGGGGCTACTGGGTTTCCTGCCGAGTGGGAGAATTCAGCAACATTGATTCGTGATATGGCGGCTGGGAATGCTGATATGGAGCGTGCGTTTGCTGCTTTGCCTACCTCTGTCCAGAATTTACTCAAAGCTTTACCTAATATGGATGAACGGCATCCTTTTTATCAGCGTCTTTTGACTGGCGGTGTCGAGGGTGCTTTTGGTATTCCGTTTGATGCTTTAATGACTTTGGCTATGACATTTAGGGCTTCACGAGAAGCGAAACAACTTTTACAACTAGATCGCTCACTTGCTTCTAAAAAGGCTGAAATTACTGGCGATTTTAGTGTCCAGCCTAAACTTGAAACTGATCCAGATGTTGTTGAGTTTAGAAAACTGCAGGACAATCTTCAGGAGGCAAAGGCAAATAAGAATCCGCAACATATTGAACAAGCCGAGAAAAGAATACAGAAGTTTGCAGACAAGAATCCGCAGGGGGCTGCTATTGCTTCCCAGCCAAATCTTATTTCAGATGCAGGAAAAGGTGTGTTGAAAAGTTGGGGAGTTCCTTCTCTTAAACCACAGTCTTTTTCTAAGGTTAATGAGGGTGGTATTTATGAGGGTTCTCAGCAGTTTATTGATCCTGCGAAGCTTGCTGATATTGACTTGTCCAAGTTTCAACTTGCCGATGTGAATTATACGTCTGAGTTGAAAAAGAATATGGAGGCAATGATAAAGAAGATTCAAGCCGAGATTAAAGGGAAGGTTCCTGGTCGCCCTATGCAGAGAGATGTAGCAACTGCTGAATTCGAAAAGGCGATGGCTCGGCTTGGCACTGATTCGCATTCTGTTTTATCTGGTGCTGTTGTGAGGGGACCAAAGACTGTTGAGGATGCTTTTGTGCTGGATGTAATTCGATCCGCCCACGGGATGAAAACTTGGAGGTTGATGAAAGAGACTCTTGCTGGGGATATGAGCGCGGCTCGTATGTTGCCCAAGCAAATGGCTATTGGGGCTGAGATCGAGGCAATCGCACGTTCTGTTAAATCTCCGATGAATAAAGAGATGCTTAAACAGATCGATCAGTCTGTTAATCTTAAATTTAACAAAAAAACGGGTCAGTTGGATGATGTTTTGGGGTTTGGTTATGGTAAGAATTTTAACGAAGAAGCTACAAATATGATGATGCGTCATGCTGAGATGGTGCGAGAGTTTGACGGCAGGGATCTTGCGGTGCGCTTGAATATGATTCGGGACCCAGAAGCTTATTCCCAAATGATGCGTCAGGCGAGTCGCCCTGGTATGTTTGATGCGTTCTTGGAATATTTTTATAATGCTATTCTTTCTGGTATGGATACTATCGGTGGGAACTATATTAGCTCTCATGCTTTTGCTTTATATCAGATTCCTGTTAGGGCTATGGCTGGCATTGTTGGTGTTGTGGATTCTGCTATTGTTGGGAAGACAGCTACGGATATTAAAGCTGGCGAGTTTCTGGCTATGACTTATGGTTATGCTAGTGGGATGCGTGAGCAGTTTCCTGTCTTGGGGAAAAATTTGCTTCGTGTTGCACAGGGAGCGAAACCAATTTCCCCATCTGGTTTGCAAAAGTTTGAAGCATTTAGTCGAGAAGCTATAACTAGCGAGGGCTTGGCTCCTGCTATTCTGGCTGCTGATAAGATTATGGATAATGCGACACGTGGAGCTTTGAGCGTTAAGACTCCTCTTGAGTTTTTTACCAATGCTCTTGGTCGTATCGTTAGAACTGTACAGAATTTGTTTGTAACTGGTGATGAAATGAATCGCGCCGTTGCGTGGTCTATGGGGGCTCATTCTCAGGCTTATAGGAATATGGTTAATTCTGGGAAATCTCCGAATGGGATGATGAGGGAGTTGAAAGATTCAGTGCGTCATATCTCTAAAAAAGAGGGTGAGGCTGTTGATCTTGGCGATATGATTGCTTTTGTTGATGAGGTTGAGGCGAGTGCTGGGTTCAGGGATTTTGTGGATACTTATCCTGCGATGAGGGTCTTATTCCCGTTTGTCAGATCTCAGGCGAGTATATTCTCGGCTTTTGTGAATAATACTCCTTTTGCTACCCTATCTCCCCGATTTCATAAAGCTTTAAAGGCTGGTGGTGGAGAGCGCCAATTAGCTTTGTCTAAGCTTATTGTTGGTTCTGGCTTGACATATTCTATTTATGAGGGTTGGGCTAACGGAAATCTTACTGGTAGTGGTCCTTCTAATCATGAGGAGCGTGGTCATATGTCTAGGATGGGTTGGCAACCAAGCTCAATCAAGGTTAGTGGGGATAGTTGGTTTGCTAATATGTTTGATTTTGAGCGTTCTATGGAAGGTACAGTTGAGCGTGTAATTGATGGAGATACGATAGATGTTAAGGATGCTGATGGAGAAGTTCATCGAGTCCGTTTGAAAGGTCTTAATACCGCAGAACTTGGTACTGTTTCAGGCATGAATGCTAAAGAGGTTATGCAGGGCATTTTGACTGATAATCCTCAGGTGACTATCAAGTGGTCTAAGATGGCAGCTAAGCAAAGTGGGAAGGAAAGTTGGGGGGATCGATTACTCGGCAAAGTGTATTTGAATGGGGTGGATGTTGGGGAAACTATGGTTAGTAAGGAGGCTGGGCAATTTAGACCTGAGCCACCTAAATATATGTCAATCCGTGCTTTTGAGCCGTTTTCTACACATTTAGAGACTCTTGTGAACAGCTTTGAGCTTATGGGTAGAATGGACGATTCCGAGCGAAGTGATAGTTTGTTCAAGTCGGCGTATGAGAATGTGGCTTCAAATCTTTTGAACAAGCAATATACTAAGGGGTTGATGACTATTGTTGATGTTTTGAATGGTGGTAGAGGGACGGATCAATTGCCAGGGAGATTAATGGGAACTCTTGTTCCTGCTATTACTGCTGATACGGCTAAACATCTTGATCCTACGAATCGTGATTATAGGACGATAGATCCTACTTTAACTCCAGAACATGCCGCTATGGTTAAGATGATCAGTGGTGTTGTTTCTCGAACACCTTGGGCTTCTAAACATCTTATCCCTAATTATGATGGGTTAGGGCATATTGGGGCTAAGTTGCCTTCTTGGGGAGATAGTTTCTTTAATATTATGCCAGAGAGTGCGCAGATAGATAATCCTGTATTTTCTTCTTTTATAGTTAACAACTATTTTCCTAAAAAACTTCAACCTAAAATTATGGGGGCTGATTTATCTTTGGATGAGTATGCTGAATACCAGAGGTTGCTCGGGACGGTGACTATTGGGAGGAATAATTTAATGCAGGAATTGCGCGAAACTGTTGCTAATTTTGATGAGCGTTATGATACTGTAGGCCCCGAGGGGACTCAGCGTGACGAGTTGCAAGCTGTGAGGGAAAGTTATAAGATGGAAGCTGAGGATGCTATGTTGGAAAAGTATCCTACCCTTGAATTGAGAATTGAACAAGCAGAGGATTCGGCTGCCGAAGTAGAAGAGCAGTCGGTCCCTTTCAATCAAATGAACGTGGGCGATAAGTCTATGGAGAATATGTTTAAAAGGAGCTATAAATGACACAAACAGCAACCAACGCTCGGGTTGAATACACGGGGAATAACAGCACGACTGCGTTTGCAATGACATTCCCTATTACGGCTGCTAGCGATGTGAGTGTTTATGTCGACGGCGTGCTGAAGACAATTACCACGCATTATACTGTGACGGTTACGAGTTATCCTGGGACTGGAACTATTACGTTTGGATCAGCGCCAGCTTCCGATACGGCTATTCTTTTGTTGCAGAATGTTCCGTTAACTCAGCCAGTTGATTATGTTGCTTTTGGAGCTTTTACTGCGGCTACTAATGAGACTGCCTTGGATCGTAACACGATGCACTCGATCAGGCGTGACGATAAGTTAAATACCACGTTTGGCGTTACTGACACGATGAAGGTTTCGGATCGCCCGACTATGACAATTTCTGATGTTGCCGCTGACAGGACTTCTAAAGTTCTTGGATTTAATGCGGCTGGGACTGCTTTAGTGGCGGTACAGGGCGTCTGGAATCTCAAGGGTAACTGGGCGGCTTCTACGGCTTATGTAGTTAACGATGTTGTTAAGGATACCAACCCTACCCCTAACAAGTTTTATGTCTGTGATACGGCTCATACGTCGTCTGGATCACTTCCTATTTCTACTAACACCCATGCAGCTAATTGGGTTGCCATGGTTTCGGATGGAGCTACTGGGGCCACTGGAGCCACTGGATCTACGGGGAGTACTGGTAGTACGGGGAGTACTGGCGCGGCTGGTAT
>Ga0209756_1000423_pt1 | contig 41389 bp, 37 predicted proteins | sample ETNvirenome_6_85_FD_184071 | JGI IMG/M metagenome (GOLD analysis project Ga0209756, IMG submission 184071) | Marine viral communities from the Pacific Ocean - ETNP_6_85 (SPAdes) (version 3) | ecosystem: Environmental > Aquatic > Marine > Oceanic | place: Pacific Ocean | collected 2013-06-19 | reverse complement strand
CATCGGGACCCTGTTGAGATCCATTCTTTTACCTCGGTTGGGTTCTCGCCTGTTAGATCATGGGCGACATTGCGGCCGGCTTTCTTATTTACAAGACTCATTAAGTCTTGCATTGAAACTCGGCCGGGTTTTGCTTGTTTGCTTTTTCTAGCCATTGTTGTCTCCTATTAAATTTTATCGAACTGTAGGGTTTGAACATTCCACTCATATGCTACATATACATCAATATTCATTTGCTTGACGAACATCACACGCGTAACCAGAGGATATCCTGCTCCAATGTGATTCACGTTTGTGTTATAAGCCGCAAGCTCGGCTATGGTATTTTCACGATCAGTGTCGATAGTATCCTGTTTTGTAATCTTGGCATCCTTTGTCGTTCCACATCGCAAAGATAACCATGCCTCTTTTCTTACGGTAGTAAAAGATAGACGAAGGGCCCAGGGGTGCAAAATTTGACTCTTAAGGCTCTGCTTGTGCGTTGACATGGCGATCATATGAGGATCTACAGATTCCTCATTCCATGTATTGTTGGGCCAGAAGATCCTAAAGTTTTTTGCAATCTCTGCTGAATCGGGCATCGGAACAACCTGGCCAACAGCGCTAGAGAAAGCTTGACTACAAATGCGGCCGGCGCGAGTTGCCATCTTGGGCAGTTTGTATCGTTTATCTAACTTCCCTAAGTGATCCTTGGCCCATTCGATAACTAGATCTTCGCCCCAATCTTTCATTTCGGGCTTTAGAGCTTTCTCGACTTCAAAACCCTTAATCAATTGGTGCCTGTAGTCGCTTTCATTGAGTGGGCGCGTAGTGGTGCGCGGCTCATTGCCAACCAGCGCAAGGTCGTAGCCAATCTTTACCAATTCTTCTTCGGAAAGTGGGCCTGGGTCGACCATGAGAATATCACATTTTGAGTCATTACCCTTCTTGACGCCCATAACGTGGGCTGCGGTGCGCTTGTGGCCAATTGGGGTGTAAACCTTTCCGGCGATTCTAATTCCCCAAATAATTCTTTCCTGACGAACCCCATTTACATAAAAATCCTCGTAATGGTCCTTTACGCCTTCTTCACCTTTTGTGCGGGTTTGCATCGTTTCATAGTATGGATCATTGGGACCAGCGAGATCTTTAAAATTCCACGCCTTCGCTACTTTCAAATCAAAACCGTTAATCATGGCGTTATTCCAGCACATGCGTTGGCGATCATCATCATCCTCTGATGGCTTGTTGTAGTTTAACGAACTAATATCATTGCCGACTTTATCGTAATATTCGGGGCTCTTAGCTTCTTTCAGTGCTCTCATTTTTGATTTCCTATCATTAAAATTTCTCTAGCCTTTTTGGCGCTATGTGTTCCATCATCATTTTTCTTTCGGCGTCCCGCTGTATACGTGACGTCGAAATAGGCAATCTCATTATTGCCTTTTCGAGATTCGAAGAAGTCATCTCCAACATCTCTATTTGAAAGCATAGCATAGGCACCTGCCCTTGTCAAGTCATTCAAAAAATTAACCACTCTTTCTTGTATGGCATCATCAAAGTCTACGCCGTACTGTGTGAATGAGCCCCTATATGGAGGATCAAGGAACACGTATGTGTTGTCCTTTACCTCGTCTCGGGTGCCTTCAAAATCTCCACTCATTAGCTTGCACGATCTGAGGGCTGCGTTCCATTCCAATACGTTATCTTTATCGTATACCTTCTCTTTCTGATTGAGTAGTCCTGACGGCGTGCCGAATCTGCCGTTTGTATTCTTGTTGATCTGCCAGATTCCGTTGAATCCGGTCTTCATCAAAAAGTATAACGAAGCGGCTTCTTCGGTCTTGTTCCATTTCTCATAATCGAAGGCATGCTCTTCGCGCAGATCATAATAAAACTTCTTTCTATCTTCCTTGTTTAGAGGCATATACTGTGCGGAGAGGTGATCCACACGTTCGATAAACTTATCGCAGTCATCCTTGATCGCGCCGTATATCGCCATGATTGACTCATTGTAGTCATTGAGGACGAACGTAGCCTTGGGGTTCTTATTGTAAGCCCACACAAACATGGCGCCTGCACCCAAGAATGGTTCGATGTAGTGATCGAACGACTCTGGTAGGTGTTCGCCGTACTTCTTGATCATGCGCGTCTTGCCGCCTGCCCACATAAATAATGGCTTCACACAATCTCCGTGATCTGCAGGGCTACTTGCTTAATGTTAGCAAAGTTAGGCTCCATTATGGCATGATTTTCACTTTCAAGCAATAAAGAAATTTCATCTTGATACTTTTGACCTTGGAAGGTGGCACCCGAAAAGACCATGAAGAATGGCTGCATTACTGTGTTGTATTTTTCTCTAACCACTCTTTTGAGGGATGGCGAAAGAAACTTATAGACACGTTCGTGGGCGTTGCCGCCGTTGTTGCCCGTCTTCTTCTCCACGTAAAGGTTTTTGTTTGTAAGGCCATTGGTGACAAGGGTATCCAGCTTGATGCCTTTTCCCCCGCTGTACACTACCAGCTTTTTTGGTTTGTGCTCGACGATATAATGTGCCGGCAACTCCTTGGCCAGCAATGTGGCGAAATCATTTTCGCCGGCATCGCCCACAAGGCGGGCGCCCTGTTGCCAATTGTCTCTTTGAGATAGTGCTGTCGCACCCATACTCCCTCCTTAAAAATGCGGCACCCTATTTTCCCGACCGGGGTGCCAGCGGTCTCACGCAAGCCTTACTTGGTGGCCATCAGATCATCAAACGCTCGGTCCACATCGCTCTTGCCATTATCATATTTAGTGGTTTCCTTCGAACGTGATTCTGCACTTCCATTGCCAGCAAGCTGTTCATCGAGGATTGCATCGATTTGCTCCGGAGTATGACGCTCAAACAGAGAGTCAAAGTCAGGGATACTATCAAGGAGGGCGGGGATAGCTTCCGTGTCCTCCAAAAGCGTGGAAGTGTTTCGACGCATCTTCAGGCTTGTCTGCGGGTATGCCCCCGGTGACGTGGGCTTTGTGTAGGTAAGTGAGATATCGGTGCCTTCCATGGCGTCGGTGATATCTCCGTAGTCTGGGTCTAGAATATAGCCCAAAAGGTTTTCGTATGCTCGCTTTCCGTAGCCATACATCTTAACACCCTCTTCTTCGCGACCACGTACTACGACGGGCGAGAAGTAACGGGCGCGCACAAACAGCGACTTAGCAAGCTTCTTGCTTTCTTCATCATTGCTTTCAACGCCACCCTTCCATAACGATGAAGCAAACTCGCAAATTGGGCACTTTTCGCCAAAATTGCGCTTTGGACAGACAATGCCGCCCCTGTGGTCTCCCACATTATAATGGAAATACATCTCCTTTAGAGGATCTCCATCTGTACTGGGTACAATCCGAATTTCTTGATCGCCCTCTTCGGGTCTAAACCAAGCTGACTGTTCCCTCTCTCCCTCGCCCCTAAGTTGGGCAAGCTTCTTTCTCATTAGTTCCATATTAATTGACATGTTGTGTCTCCTTTTGTTGTTTATGGTTAGAGTATATCAAGCGTTCCTTGATATCTAATATAACACTCTCAATCTACCTTGTCAAGAGTTATTTGTTGTTGTACTTTATTTGTATGGGCTACAACATACCCAAAGTCACTATAAGGCGTCTCGTAAATTGCATAAGAAATTTTACGGAAAGCGTTTGTTGGCTTTTTCTTCAAAATATCAACAAGCTTTCGGTGCAACATCCCCTCCTTCGCAAGTCTTTCCTCATTTATACATAAATAATAACACAGATCGCGCTCGGCGTCAAGCTCAAAAAACCATTTTTCTTCTAAATTCTTCATATTTAACGCACCAATGCTTCGAATGCGATTGATGTCTGCTGGTTTTGCTACTTGGCCGATTTCCGGCTCTGAGTGGGCGAAGTAGTTCAAATAGTGGACCGCCGAAAATATAGAACCGTTAAGGGTATCATAATAGCCCTTGATCGGTACATCACCCAGATTCTTTTCGATCTCTAAATTGGAAAACACAGTGCACGAACTAAAAAGACCAGATCTGGCATATTCCTGTAAAACCCCAAAGGTTAGATTCTCTATGAGTCTCCTTTCTCCGGTTACTAACTCGACATCCGGCTTGATATAGAAAATATCTACCTTCTTGCTTTTGATCTGCTGTAGGATCCCTAGAGAATAGTTTGAGCTATATGTCGTGCCAACTATAAATACCTGAACATGATCCTTGAGGTTTTTAAAAAACTTTTTTAAATCGGGAATGTTGTCCTCATATTTCTCCGGAGTATCAAAAGAAGAAATGTGGAACTCGCTTTTTGTATTTTTTTCTACAGCGTCATTCAGCGTATAGACATCATATTGTTGGATCTCAGCAAACTTTTTAGCAATCGCCGATCCTCCCGTGCCAATCCCAACGATAGCTATCATAATGACAAATTCTCCAAATCATAGTAATTCTTGCCGGCCTTCAAATTAACTTTAAAAGTATCAAGCTTATTTTTAGCAAACATATCTCTAATTTGTCCTACCATCTCTCTTTCTTGGTCTGCAAAGTCTATCACTATTTCATCATGTACGATGTGAGAGATAAACGATTTTCTGCCTTCCAGTATGCGCTCAATCGCAACTGCCCGATCAATTACCAAATCTGCGGTTGTGCTCTGAATCAAATAGTTAAAGGCTTTCCAGTTGCTGACCTTTATGTGGCGGCCGAATACAGTATTAATATATTCCCCGTCGTAGTATTTGTCAAGTACTTTTTTGCGATCATAGTAATTTGTTTTGATGTGATCGGAGTCCGGATTGTACAGCCACGCAAAAAATGAGGTCTTGGCTTCTTCTCGATTCATGCCGGTGTTTTGAAAAACATTCGTTATGTTCCATTTATGAATATCGCCCTTTGGTTGTTTTTGTTCAGAAAGCGCCAATAATGTACGAACTTCGGCGCCATTATAGTCTAGAGATAAAAACCAGTCGTTGTGAGGCTTTATAAGGCGTCGTAGCTCTCTCTTCATGGTCAACATCGGGAAAGACCGTGGGTGGGTTGACAAGCGCCCTGTGACCGTCCCAAAGAGGTTATAATGAACGTGTTTCGAGCCATTTAATATCTTTTGTGATTCATTCCGCATGCCACCATTGATAAATAAGTTCCGGCACTCTGACGCGTCGACCTTCAAATCCTGATATTTTATCTTATGTAAAAGTTTGGCTGCTGACGCCATGTATTCATAGTTGGCTGGTTTTTCATAATTTTCAAATACATGCTCTGTGATCTGATTTTTAATCTCGCAGAATTGGATCAACGCGTCATATGGTACGAGATCAAAAAAACAGTGTTCTCGCAAATTTATTTTTGCAATATCAAATGATTTTTTATAGGCCCTCATTTTTTTGGCCGCGGCATCCCACTCGTCTCTCAGGTGCTCGGGGCACACTTCCTCTATGGCCTTGCCATGCGCATATATATTGGCATACTGGACATCTTTTTCTTTTAGCGAGCCTGTGTATCCCCACGTTTTCGTTAGGTTTTTTGGTATCTCGCTTTCATCAAAAATCAAGCTGCCATTGGCGTAAACGCCAATACACTGAGTTTTGTCATCGATAGGTTGAAACAGCACCTTTTAACTCTCGCTCTCTTTCTTCTTCTTCTTTAGTTAGTATAGCACGCCGTTCATACGTTGTCAAGGAGCCACTGTAGTCTCCTGTTCTTCCTATGATTCTCTCAAAAGCACCGAGAGCCTTTTCTGCACCTTGCGTCCTGTATAGCCTCACGGTGTCTTCGAGCAAAGTTTTTTGGTCTTCTGTTGTAAATTTAGATTCCTCTTCGAGTAATCTTATGTTGAGGTATGCTCGAAGAAAATATTCTTCGTTATATCGTTTTTCAATATCTTCCATAGTATAATTCTTTGGCCTGATAACCTTTGGGATCGTTGTACCATCATTGCAGTACGTCACCTTTAGATATGTCTCAAGCTTTAATGAGTTGTATGAATACAGGAGCGCTCTTTTGAATCCATCATAATATTCTAAATGAGCCAATTTGTATGCCATAGATAGGATTGAATCCGTTGATGGATATCCATACTTACGCGAATATTTTAGCATTTCTGACGATCCTATGTCTGCGACCAACCGCCATGGTGCTTTCATATCAACTGAGAAACCGTAGCTTCTGCATGCATTTAGGTAAAACTTCCAATTTCTGCTCTTCACGAATTGCTCCATTTTCTCATCGTCGTTCGAAAAATCCATATCGGCAATCTCGATAGCCAATCCGGAGGCGTTAATAGGGCACAGCCTGTGTTTAATATATCCCGGGAAAGTATACGGAAATCTTTTTGTCACAGCCCCGACTGCTCCCATGAACTGGACCATAAACGCATCAAAATCCTCGAACTGAACGTTATTTTTTCTAAAGCTTCTTCTAATGCCGGACAATACAGACTCAAGGTGTCTACCATATAGTAGCTTGGGATCCTCATAGGCTTTATGGATAACAAGGGTGCTTAGATGCTCCTCGTCCGCAGATATTTTACCGGCGAAGAGGCTCTTTCGAAACTGTGTGGTTAAGTCCTTGAAGGCATCATCAACAAATGCCGGCATTCGGACAGAGTTGGCGCCATCGATGGCGAGAGAAGAATTCTTAAGAGGCACTGCGCTAGTATTTAACATTATTGGTACATAAAATATATTAACCCTGCCATAAAGTGCTTTCTCTGCAAATCCAAAATTTACTAAATTGGAGTATCCAAGTGACCGGTCCCTTGTATCAAATGTATACATGAATTTTTTATAAAATGCATTCATTGCAGTTTCTCCATTACTTCCGGCATAATCTCTAGACATAAATTTCTCCTATGTGCCGCACTTAGCTGGGCGGCGCTTGCCTGGGCCTGTGATTGTGGCATTTGATCTTGTGCACGAAATGGCTGCCACCCACTTGGCCGTTATCTCTGTTTCGCAGTTTCCGGGTCCGAACTTGTTCTCTGCGTGGGTCACCATATAATACCCTCCGATTCCAAGCCGAGTTAGGGACGCATTGTCAATGGCGTTGCCATCGGCGTCAAAGTGCCCAGCAAAGGCGGTGCTATCGGGCGCAAATCCGCGCGGATCAATATAAATATAAGTACCGGGAACGATATTTGGCATGCCGTAACAAGTGATGTTGGCATCATAGACTTCTCTAAGCTGAGATAAACCATCGTACCCTTCTTGCTCAAAACGCACCTCCTTGAGGCCCGGGGAATCAGTTTTGTTTAACTTGATAGTTTTTATAAGCCCGTTGTCACGGCCTAAAACATAGTGAAAGACACCGGCGCCGACATCTTCCGAGGCTATCCCGTTCATCAAGGCTTGCGGCTGCACCCGGCCGGCATAAAATACCATATAGTTATAAGTGTGTTCGGGGCCGCGAGAATTAATGGGAAGATTTCTCTCTCCCATTACGTGCAACACCGGAGTGTTGGAGTGACCACCTTTGTCTGTGGGCATCTTGGTCATGTCAAGGCGCGGGCCCCCACCCTGTTGATATGTCCATTCTGTGATCTCGTCGATATTCTTCTTCTTCTTTAGCTTGCCCCAGCCCGGGGATTTATAAGAGGTAATCGTAGACTGAAATACTCGTACTCTTTGTTTAATGTTAAGATCGAAACATCGATCTTCATTTAAGAAGTTTTTGACAAGGTTATTCATTAAGTCTTTTAGGAATATTGGCAAACTATACACCGTACTATTTTGTTTGAGAGTTTTGTCCGTTAACCAATCCATAAAATATGCTGTTGATATCGGCAAATCTCCGATGGTAGTTTCGTAATATTCCCGTGTCACGGTATCTAGTAGCTCCATGGGCCCCAATACTACTCTAAATTTTTGAAAGTTATAATATACCCTTTTGAGTCTTTCCTTCTCTGCTTTAACAAGATCGTCCCAAGCCGGCTGTTCGATCTCGGCCGGCTTGTCTTTTAGGCTTTCTTTTGATAATACTTGTAACGTACTGTCAATGTTTTCTAAGACAACGTCCACTAAGTCGCTTAAATAAAAGAAAGATATATATTCTTTTTGATTAACGTCTGATACTTTTGTCTTTGTGAGATCTTCGCCTTGTTTCTCGGGCTTTTTCTTGCCAGTCTGATTATCGTCCACAATCTTTTCTGTTTCTATTGTTACTTTATCTTTATCTGCAATCTTGGTCTCTCCGCCGGCGCCCGGCACTTCTGAAAATAAATCAAACTTCCAGTAAGGGCCCTGGCTATTGAATGCTCTTAGTGCTTCAATGGGGATGGGCTTCATATATACTTGTTCTCTTTCGAGCAACTTTTGCAAAATTCCGTTTAAAGAAGCTCTTTTTTCTAGATCGATGGCTTCTGCATCTTTTTCTTGAAGTTCTTTTAATTTTTCTGTTGTTTTCTCTCCTTCTCCGCAATCTGCGCGTAGTGCCTTATATTTGTTCCTTCTTATGAAGGCGCTTTTGTGTGTCTCGCTATTGCTAAAAATATTAAAACTAGTTTCATCAAAAAATTGTTCGCTGTAAGCCAAGTAGTTAATGTGAAAAACAACATGGCCCATATCATTAATCTCAAACTCGTGTATGGTGGGAGATAAGTTTAACGTTACGTAAGAATTGTTTATCGCATCATGAATAATACCGGCATCGTGGGCTGTCACTCCCTTAAAGCTCCCGGGAATCGACCACCCAACAACCGCCTTAAGCCGATAGTTTAAATCTGCCGTTTTGTTGGGGGCGATTTCCGAACGATCTCCACAGGCCTTTCCTGTGCCTTTGCTGAATGTTTTTGAGCCGGTCTTTAGTGCTAAATCTGCATATCTATAGGCCGGTGACCCTGCGCTTCCCGGACGAGGCCTGATCAAATCATCCATGGAGCTAGCAAAAATTGATAACTTTGCTTTAATACTCTTTTTTACTGCGAACGGATCTGAACCTTCATAGGAAAAGACAAAATTTTGTATTCCGACTCCAAATCCTCTTTTTTGTGTAGAGTTGAGTACTCCATCAAGGGCCGGATTGTAAACTGAATCAAAATTTATCTCTGTTTCAATCTCTTCCCCCTCAGCATAGGATGTAACCTTATAAAGCCTTATCATCGGCTGCAATTGAGATAATAAATGAGGTTTAATTCCAAAAAGATTGGCGAACTTTGGATCTTGGATAAGTTGATTAATGAACCCCCACGGCTGTCTTGACGCCAGCAGGCTCGCATTTGCCGTAATGGAGGCAGAGTCCGGGATGTTGTCCACCGGGCCGCCACCAGAATTGTCAGCAGAAGCATATTCTAAATACGGAAGCCTCTTTTTCTCATATGGCCATATGTTCTTATCGCGATATTCAACAAAATGTACAATATTTGATAGAAGAAGGCACTGCTCTTTAAATGTTCTCTTTGTTGGCTCTTGGGAGCCGGCAATGGCGGCGCCTAGGCCAGCGCCGGGCTTGGCGACCTCCTCCAGGGCCGTAGCTATCTTGGCATTGAGATCTTTGAGTTTTGCTTTTTGTTCAGGGGTCGTGCACTCATCTTCAGATTTACCTACAAGGGTATCCGAAAACTTCACCCAGGAATACCACTGGCCTGTTTGGCCCCTCATGCATGCAAGGATTTCTGCCTCTATCTTGGATTTCGCATCCAACGCGGCCATGCCGAACTCTTGAACGAGTTTGTGATAATCTTCTGCTAGGCGCTCAAGTATCTCAAGGTTCCACTTGAGATTTTTCAAGTTGGTTTCATAATTGTCGAACGAACTCTTCACCTCCGCGAAGGTCATCCCGGTGATCTTGCCGGGTCCGGACCCATATACGCTCGATAGAGCCTGGTTGCGGTTCTCCTTGAAGAACCAGCCCCCCTTTGTCAAAGCGGTACCTATCGCATCAGACAGCTTCTGAGTCTTGCCGGAGAAGTCTTTCTCAGCCAAAAAAGTCTCGAAAGCAGCATGCATCGATGATTGATCTTTAATTGTTATTGCAGCCGGCAGCCCATTACCGAGTACGCCAAGCGGAGCCAGAAGACCATTCGCCAGGGTGGGCGATCCCGCGGGAGACCAGTCGGAACTCAGCGCGTAGTAGCCGCCGTGGTACATGCCTCCACCGGAGACGGGGATGGCCTTGGCATGGCCGTGATGCAGGTTAACCATGGCCAGGGCCTCATTGACTGCCTCAGTGGTACTCACAACTTTCTCGCAGTTATCGGTAAGCCATTGCTTTACCTTTTCTGTGTCAATCGGAAGATTATTAAGTACGCATGCCATTTTACAGCCCTAATGCCAACAATGCGTCTTCTAAATTTACCGGTATGTCTATATAATCACCCAATTTGATGTCGGCTTCGGTGGGAAATCCATTATACCACGCAATTACCCACCAAAAACGAGGGTTTCCGTAATATTGATTGGCGATCTTATAGAAGTGATCGCCATATGACCAAATAAGCGGGTCGGTGGGCATCATCGCTCGATCAATTATATCTGGGTTATAAAGCACAGGGGTGCCGAAGTGCGTTAGTTTTTTAACTCCGCGCTTTTTCATCAAAAAATCATAATATTCACTGTCATTTACTACAGGAGTTTCTGAGTTGTATCTTCCCATCTGTGTGTTTCCTTATCGTGAATCAATCATCTCTTCATGTTTGCCGGCGGCGGCTTGTCTGGCCTGTCTTCTACCTTCAGCGGTAGTCGTGTTGAAGCCGCCCTCGAGCTGACCTTCTTTGAACCCGGCGCCTTGCAGGGTTTCACTTAAGTGTGCCATGTTGGCTTTTTGTTGGGCTGAAAGAGTGCTCTCATCCTTCGCGGACATTTTGTTCAGCCAAATCAGATCCTTCTTCATGCGTGCTTTTCCGCCCAAAGTTGCATATCTCTTAAGAGCAGCAAGGCGTTGTTGTTCCGTTTTGGGATCCTTTGCGGGAACCCCCTCTTTGGCTTGGCCTACGCGGACTGCGTCTTCTCCCTCAACAGACATGGGCGACACGCCGTAAGGGAAAAGTGGCTGATCAAATTTTGTTTTCGTCCAACCTAGACGATTCTCATGCAAGACTGTAAAATCTAAGCTAATCTCTATCATGCTTGAGAAAATCGTATTTGTCGCGTGAGTAAATATTCCTATGTCTGGCATCTCAAGATTGTGATTGATGCTTAAACTTGTTATAACTCCCATAAGACCCTGCGCAGAATCAGCGCTCGACTTATAGCTCTTAAACGCCGCATTTGGGGCCGGCTTGTCGCCGCCAGAATCCGGCGGTGGTGGCGCCGAGTTCGCAGCGTTTTGAATGAGGTTCATTACCTTCAAGCGAACAACTGGCCCTTGAGCAATCGATTGCGCTGTTCCCACCTGCGTATAATTGGGGTATAAAAATTGAGTTAACGAGGAGATCCTTCCCAGGTTATCGTATGCTTCGCCAATAGTCTCTGCTGGGACTTTCAAAGATAGTGATATACGACGTGTGGTTTGTTTAAAAAGCTGAATTGGGTCTGTTCTTCCGAAAACTGCTTCTTCGGTCCAGTCGCTGTTATATGATTCGTTTAAGGTCGTTATAAATGCCTTGAAAAAGACACTTGTCCGAGAAGGCTCATGTCTAAAAGAAACTATGAGGGCTTGGCCTGAGCTAGCATCGGCCATAACATCTGAAGGTGACACATAGGAGACATCGGATGCAGTTGCGCCATCGGCGCCTTGGTCTGCATATTTATGTACGTTAAAATATCCGGGATTTGGTTCATCTGCCATTGTTTATCTCCTTATGCTGTTCCGCGTACGCTATCGCGGGCTACTTCGCCCATCGTCTTTTTGACAAATTTGCCAACAACGTCGCCATCAAGAAGAACATCTCCGACATCCACCTTGACATTCACTCCCTTGTCTTCCTTGCCTCCGCCGAATACTCCAGTTATCGCATCCGCTACTGCGCCGGCGGTACCGGCGATTGCGGCGGCAACCTGCTGTGTTGCTGCCATTTCCATTGTGGCCTGCAATGCCATTGCCTTCTTCTCTGGCATTTTTTCAAGTTCTGTGTTGATCTTGTGAATTCCATCTGCTATCGCAATCAAGTGCATGGCCTCAAGCGCTCCGATTGAATTGAAGAACTCGGTAAACTCTATGAGATCGCTAGTTGGGAACATCGCCATCGCTAATCCGAGAGCGGCAAATGAAACAGTAAGAACCGTCATTGCTACGGCTGCCACAGCAAGGAGTGGCGCCATCATCCCTATTGTTGCTATGAAGGCAGCGAATGCTAACAATTTGTCCACCTCTATCGCAGTGAACATAACAGCAAACCCTTCAGCCATCATGCCGATTCCCACTGCGGCTATTCCTACACCCAAACCAACAAGAAGGACTGCCCCGCCAAAGGCCAATAACACTCCCGTGGCGCCGATAATGGCCGGCGCAAAATACAACAACAAGGCCACCATCGCGACCATTCCTAACATAAAAAGGCCTAGGCCAAGGGCAGCCCATGGGGCGGCGTCACCTAAGCCGGAGAAGGACTTAACCAACTCGGCCACTCCTAATGCGGCAATGGCAATACCGGCGCCGATCATTAATACAGCGCCGCCTAGGGCTAGGATGCCGCCCGCGGACTTCGTGGCTTTCTGGCCCACATTTTCAATGCCATCTGCCATGCTGTCTGTGGTTTTCTCAACAACTGAGCTTATACCCTCGCCAAGCTTGTCGGCAACAGTTTCGCCGACTTTTTCGACAGTTCCGCCGACTTTTTCGGCAGCTTTTCCCATGCCGAAAAGCCCTTTAGTAAATTTAAGGGCGCCGCCGATAGCTGGGCCGAACTTTAATAACGCAAGAAGCGGACCAAAAATGTACCAATGTTTTATAACGAATATCAACTTATTTCCGATCTCGACCAAGGCATCAGCAAGCTGCTTAAAGCTCTTTTTCATTGCCTTAATCTCTTCTGGTTTCAAAGAATGGTACCATTTATCGACATTATCAATTACTTCTGTCATAGTGGGGATCATGTCTGCCATGAGATTTTTAAACTTCTCTGTGATGCTTTGAATATCTTTCGTACGTTGGGCAAGTTTTGCATAGTCGGCGGAAGATTTCCGCGTGGCGCCGGCTAGGTTGCTCATATCATTAGAAAGGACTGCTGCCAAATCACTAACATCGTCCAAGCCAAGAGCATCTGTGTAGAATTTTCTCTGATAGTAGGACATGTTATCGAATGTCAGGCCTGTGTCTAGAATTGAGTCTCGAATCATGCCGAAGCGCTCTGCAGGATCAGTTGCTGTCATCAGATCCATCGCATTGACGAAGTTGCCGCCCAATGCTGCGTTAAGTTTACCTGCTTGTGTGGCAGCACCTTCAAAGGTATCAAACTTATCTGTAATTGCCAGAAGCTTCTTCATTTCCAAGCCCGTCGTCTTGGAAACGATTGCCAGATCCTTAAACGCTCTAATTCCTTGATCTCCCATCTTCGCGAGGGAGCCTCCCATTGCTGCGAAGTCTGCTCCCATTTGTTCCGGGACGACGCCAATCACATTCGCAAAATCCGCAAGATCGCGCTGGGCCGCGGCAGCACTATCTGCCGTCTGGCCAAACGCTTTTGTGGCAATTTGCATGCCCTTCGCAAAGTCTGTAGCCTTATAGCCTACCTCGCCTAGCAGGGCGCCGGTCTTGGAGACCTCTTTTTGCGCGTCGGCGTTTAGCATCGTGAAGTCTGTGTATGTGCTCTTTAACTCGGTCATGGTTGCGGTCATCTCTTTAAGCTCGACACCATAGATACGAGTTTCTTCCCAATTTTTGGTCATTTGGCGCGCCATTTCATCACTGGCGCCGGCTGTGCGCTTAAATGCTGATTCGGCATCATTAACTTGGAACATTAGCGAAATCAGACTATTGATGAATCCGCCAATTACGGCAGTACCCATGGATTTTATAAACGGCACAATCGATTTTTCGCCGCCTCTAAAAGCTTTTCCAAGATTCATCAAATTCTCAGTATTAAAGAACTGATGCTGTCCGTATTGAGATATGGCGCCACCGAGAGCACCTCCCAATCCTTTGGCTGCTTTCCGGGCTTCTTTAATGGCCTCTGTTGTGTTCTGCAGGACTTTAAGTTGGTTTTTGGCAATCTTAAGATTTTCTTCGTGTGTTCGCTTAAGTTCTAATGCGGCTTCGCCTTGGATCTCGCCTTTGGCGATTTTATCATTAGCAATTTTAAGCTCTTCTTGGGCAATTGCAATAGCCTGCTGTTGTTGGATTACACGAGCATCGTAAGAATCGCCCATTTTATCATAGAGTGCTGCTTGGCTTTTAAGCTTCTCAAGATTGCCGGCCACCACTTCGCCAGTTGTGCGCGCGGCATCACCGCCTTTTCCTCGCTCTTTGTTGATCTGCTTCTCTAAATCGAGTATCCTCTGTTTTGTTGCTAATTCAGCATCTAACTCTGCTTGTGTTTTATCGGCCACAAAAAATCCCTCTTTCTCAAGTAAATAGCTTTATAACAAAAAAGACAAGGTTGTCAAAATTTCTTAGAATAAGATTGCGGAACGGAGGGCTGATTATAGCTCGTTAGTGTCTGTGATTTGCCGTGACCTTTAGATGCTTTGTCAATTGCTTCATTCTCTTTTTCAATCTGCTGAACCAGCCGTTCGACAAACCACTTTCTAAGACCAACTGGAAGGTTATATGCTTCCGCGAATGACCAACCTCCTGTATATTTCATGAAGAAGAACTGTTCATATACATTCTCTATATAATCAGCTGTCAGGCCAAAAAAACTCCGCCCCTAGCGGAACCTCCATTTCCTGAGAATATTCACACTCTGAGCATTCGTAATATTGAGCAAGGTCAACATTCGGTGCAGCCAACTTATAAGCTAAGCGCAAGTGGCGAGCGTCCATGGAAGGAATGTTATTGATAAGATAGTTTATGAGTTCAGCATCGGGTGCCTCGTTAACCGCCACAATCATGTTGGCCAGCTGGGACGTTACAGCGCGCTCGGCGCCTTTTCTCTTGCGCGCAGATGTAACAGAATCGATAAGACCTTTTTCATCGCGGCCGCAAAGGAGTCTAAAACGCACATCTACTTGTGTTTTAGGTAGTTTGGTTGTGAACGTCCCGTCTTCGTGGTCGGTTAACCCAAGCTTGTCGATGTCTTCGCCGTCATAGATATTGGCGTCTCTCAGATCGAAAGAATACTTTTCTGTGTTGTTACAACTGGGGCACGTCACCTTTGTCGCGTACTCGGCGCCGTAGCCCGAGACGCGTGTTGCAATGATGATCGCGTTTTTGTCTCCGATTAGCAAAGAGTTCGGGTCAATCGACTTGTCTACGATAATGCTTTCGATAACTCGATCTAAAGCTATGCCCTTCTTAAGAAGGGTTCTAGAGCTTAAAATATCTTCCTCTTTTGCTGTCATTTGTTTGAGTTCGATACAATCTTGCCCATGAAGGGGGTGGCCCTCTTGGTAGAATCGCCCACCAGATGGAAGGTCAACAAACTCTGTTGGCACAACAAATGCCAGTGCCGCTCCATTTTCATTATTTTGGATTACGTGTTGGGGAGCCGGGTTTGAAGCTCCTTTTTTGGACCCAACGCGTCCTTTATTTCTCGACAATATACACCTCTTATATTATATTATGAATTAACTGCGAAGAACTTCTTCTCGGCTTCCTTAAGGTCAGAACCTTTTTCAGACGTTACTTCCAACTGAGCCCAGTCATACTTAAGCGTCACTGAAAGCTCAGTCAGATCATCACCACCATATTCTAAATCACCAAACTTAAGATCAGTGATAAAGGAGTTCCACAAAGTCCATGTTTCAAGCACAGTGCCATCGCCGGCAATCTGCTCAACCGTAACGGCTCCCAGCGCATTTGCTGCGGTGGCCTTAGACATCGTGGTGAGATCATTTGCGGTGGTAGGGGGCTTATAGCCGGCCTGTTGTACAATTCCTGCAAGGGTTGCGGTAGCGTCTGGGTCGACCGGATCAACAAGAGTAATAACAACATCATTCCAAGTAACTGAGCCTGGATAATAGAACGTATGGTTTAGATACTTATGTTCAGCTGCAGCAATTGTGAAAGACGGCTTATTAGCAGTCTTTGCATACCATAGTTGGCCTCCATCTTGTTGAAGAGCGTTCAATTTTACTATAAATCTAAACTTTCTCTTAGGGTCTCTTATCGAGGTGTCCTCGCTGAAGTTATTTGACCAAAATGCCATGGTTTGAGTTCTCCTGTTAAATATACTCTACTGTAAATAGTCGGTTGTTGGTTTTAGTCCCCGAAAGATGCGCCCGTATTCGTAATAACGAAGTCAATCGCAATGTATTCGATGGCACGTGCCGGCATAATCATGATCTTGGCGTAAAGAACGTTTTGATCGATGAGATCCGCCGTTGTTGTGGTTTCATCCAAAATCAGACTGTAGTTCGTAATACCAAACTGAGTCATAACGTTTGCGAGGAACGGCTCTGTAAGGCCCTTAAACCTCGACCACGTAGCTTGGACGTTCTGTTCGAAGAGAATCTGTGACGAAATAATCGAGATTTGCTTCTTAAGATAGATAACCAGGCGTCGAACATTGATTCTGTCGAGAGCCGAAGCCTGTTGCTGCAGCGTCTTTTGTCCGAATACCACAATTCCTGTTGAGGGGAATGATGCAATCGGGTTAATGTTCGCGGTATAGAGGTCGTCTCTGTTCTTGGAAGTCAGGCGCTCTGTAATGTTCACAACGGGGATCCCTGCTGCTCCATCGCTCAGGCCGCCGCGGTTAAAGCCGGCCGGCGCAAACCATAGTTTTGACTTGCGTTCTGAGCTAGCCAAAACACCCATCATTGCCACTGAGGGCGGGATCCATACAAGCTGACCACTCTGATCATCTCGTGTCTGGACCCATGGGTAGAATGTGCAACCGTAGCTAGAGTCTATACCTCGTGATCTAAGATCCGTGGCTGCATTTGTTGGGGTCGTTCCGACACGATCCTTCTTGTCTGACTTATATGTCTCGTGAGGTGGAATATAGATATTTGAAAGATCAATGATGGCCAATGCATCGGCCCGGTCTTCGCACACGCTAACCATGTGGCTAGTCAATGTGTCGTTTGTCAGGCCCGGGCATGCCAACAAGTTCATATTAATAAACTCCGGATCGGCTACCGTGTCGACAGCCTTCTTCCATGTATAATAAATTGAACTGTTCGTGTCGTTGGGGGATGTAGGTATACCCGTGTTGTACATCGGATCTGGTACCCGAATGTCGAATCCGTCAAAACCTCCCCAGAAAGGAGCCGTGAAAGAGTCATATCCTGCATCCAAAAGATGGCGATATGAGCCGCTGGCGCTTGTGCTGGTTTCACCAGTTCTGGAGCCTGACCGATAGAAGTAGTTAGTTGCTGAGCTTGAGCACACATTATCCATTGTGAAAATATATGCATAACTGTCATATGAGGTAATGGTGGAACCGACAGGATCGCTAGCGAATCCAGAATAAGGAAGCCTATGTGGGTCTGCGCAGCTTAGATCCGATCGGGTGCTTGTCGCCGTACGTGTTGTTTGAAGTCCGAAGTATGCCTTCGTGGGATCACTCAATCCGCCATCAGACGCAGAACTGCGTAGTCTGACAACTGGGAAGTTGAGCGAAGCAGTGAGGCCTGTGGCACCTACCGACGCCGAAATGGCATTCAGGCCGCCGGCGTAACTATTGCCCGCGGGAATGACGGCGCTTATACCAAAACCAGCAGAGCTGGTGGCTGCAGCGCCCAGGGTACCACTAATATTTGTGGCATTCGTAGGCTTGGGAGGTCCATAATATCCAAACGGAAGAAGTGTTGCATCGGAAGCACCAGCTTCAACATCTGCATTCATTTCAATTCGAATGAACTTGGAATGATTCGGATATTCGCCATACTTCTTGAGTCTCTTTTCTATTGCGTCCCATTCGTAATATTCGGTACCAACCTTCTTTGCTACAAAGTTAGGAGACGTAGGATCTAAAGTTAGATTATCAAATCGCTCCATTATTTCTACAGAGTTGTCCGTATCGGTTATCTTGCGAATTACGACCGAGAAGGTGCCGTAATCGGTTGCGTTGTTGGCTGATCTGCGAATCTTCTCGATTGAAACCTTACAGTTGCGATGCAGCCATTCGCCATGGCCGCGGCCTAGCAGGCGGAAAAGCTTTTGTGCATTTGCAGGATTAAAGTCGGCTGCGTTGCCAAGATCTTGACCAATGAACCAGCCGGCCACTGCTTCGCGGGTTTGTTGACCCTTCATGTCGTGGGGGCCAGTTGAGAGGGAGCCGGTTACGGCGATTCCTGCAATGACACCGACGAGATCTCCGGATGTTAAGGATAAGTCGCGCATTTCTTGCTCGTAAGTTTCTCCGAGCCAATAATCTTTTTCAGAAGTCGATGCATAAAAATCGCCTCCGTACCGTAGCTGCGGGTTTGTATTAAACCTCTTTCTAACGAACGACTCTTTCGTGTCATCAAATCCAAATGTAATTACATCAGTGTTGCTTGTGTTTGAGTTAACAATCTCAACCTTAAATTCGCCATTTGCATCGGAGCGCACCAAGGTGCCGGCGGCTTTTACAGTACGTGAATCTGTCTCGGCCGTGTTAAAAATACTGCCGGAGAGCTTGATCGTTCCATTGTCCATGTACCAAACGGCAGCCAATTGGCCGGCGTTCGAGCCGGTGAACGCGCACTGCGTGTTTCCGACTTCAATGGAGCTAGACTTAAATACCCAAAGGCCATAAGCGCCTCCAGCCGATCCGATTGGGTTGTCGGTCTTCCAGCCGGCCTGTCCGGCACCAGAAGTGGCCGCCGAATCTTCTTGGCCGAGAAGTCGGACATAAGTAAGGGGTGCTACGTTTGCTCTTAGGAATGCTTTTGCCGCATATGTTCCGTACATCGGAGCTTGCATGTCGTTGCCGTCGCGATAAACATCACCGCCGCCATTTCCTGGAACGGTATCTCCAAACATCTCTACGAATTGAGAATAAGATTCAACCTTTACGGGCTGCATTCCCAGGCCGCGGCGTGCTCGACCAATCACTACGGGACCAATCGTATCTGCCTTTTTTGGTCTGAAAGAGTTATCAATCTCATGGATGAATACTCCGGGAGACACAAACTTAAAATCTGTAACTGCCATTTTTTGTTTCCTTCCTTGTTGCTGGATCTTGTGGGCTATTATGTTGCCGCAATCATCATTAAATAGTATTTCCGGAGTCAAAAGTCTCTAAAAATCCTGAACTATCTGTACAAATAGCCTTTTGGTTCAGGATGTTGTTTTTTATCTCGATATTTTGACACTTTAATCAATAATATGGTCGCCCCCTGGCCACGCGCTGGCGGCCGTCTCTTTCGGATAGGTGAGAGTAACGGCATTTTCGTCGATTCGGATTAACTGCCTGTCATCGTTGGGTCCTTCCCCAATCAAATAACCAAGCACTCGAATGGTGAAATCGCTTGTAAATAGGCGCGTGTCTTCTTGCATATCAGCCACGTTATTAGAGTGGGTGAAATTTTGATCGATAAATGACTCATACATATGTCCGTTTCTCTTTAAGATAAACGCGTTAACTTGCCCGGGTCTTACCATAAACGGCGTTATCAAATCATTCATCTGCTGTTGATACTCGGTTTTAATGGTTATTTTGTACTCAACATTAACATATATTGGAATTGGAATTGAAAGCGTCTGTATCACAACCCTCTTGTTGATCCGAGGCGACCACTTTTGGAGCTGGGATCCGGACACCGGGTTGTCGGCAGCGACTGCAAAATCCCTTGTCTTATCTGGGACTATTCTTTTGGCGAGAATCATTCTTCCGGTGCGGCCATTTTTTTTATCAGAATATATTTGTGCCTGGAATCCTCCCTTTCTGGTGGGATCTTTGGTGATGCCGGTTCTTTCTATGCTCAGAAATGGCATTTTAAATGCGCCACCATCGTCGCGAAGATTCACATCATTTTTAATTTGAAAAGATCTTTCCGGAGATTGCCACAAAACGGGCACCTCAACATAGCCCTCGTTTGTGCGCGCTGAAAGCTTTAAGTCTTCTTTTAACCACGAAGTTATTGAATAATCAATATTTTCTATATCTGAAGCCAGCATTCCTATTTCTTTTAAGGTTGTTTCAGTGGCGCCCTCTGGGAGTAGCGCGAAATCAAAGTTATTAGGTAGCATCGAATAATCCCCTTCTTGCTCTTCTGCATCTTGCAGAAATTTCAAAACCATGTTGTACTTGACCAAACAACTTGGTATCCTCAGTTAATTTAACTATCTCGTAATAATAATCTCCGTACAAAACAAAATCACCTTCTCGCACATACATGTCTTGATCATCTTCTAATCTTCTCTTGTGAAAGTGTACATTGATCTCCCACGTTTTGTCAATTCCGCCGCTAGCAAGATATTCTGTTGAAAAGTCGGTAAACTCAACAAGCGCAAATACACGAACTGGGGGTAGATATGTTTTTTCAATGGCTTCGCCGTAAAGATCGTGAAAGTCTGTCGTTTTCATATCAATTGAATAATACAAAATTTGCTGGCCGATGACTTTTTCGATAAGCTCATCGTTTACTTGTTTAACAAGGTCCCGCTCTTTTTTCCCTAAGAATAGAGGGGGTGGAGCAACAGCGGGTTTAGACCATTCATTTGCCATCGTTCATTACCCCACAAATATCGGCAAAGGAGAACCCTTATACACCGTTGCGGTTGCCTCGCTGGTTTCTGATTCGTATTTAACCAATTCTTTGTATTCCACTTCCTTAAGCATCTCGCTCAATTTATCTTTCAGTGAAGTCTGCTCTTCTTTCGCTTGGGAAAGCAATTCGGAATGATTTAGGGTCACGCTTTCGCCCGGGATTGGAATGGTGGTGAATTTTCCTCTAATTTGGCCAAGCATCTCTTTAGACAGCGCCAAAGCATACTTGCGGATCCACTGTTTGCCCATAGAATTAATATTTTTAAATGGAATATTATCAAACGGAACGGTATTCAGATTATTGATTCCTTGGGTCCCGTCTGTGTATCCGGAATTTTCTTCCCATGGGTTCATGTCATCGACATAAAATCTGACCCACACACGATCAACATCGGAAAAGTCCCAATATCCCGGATCTGGGTACAGCCTGAGTCTGTTGTCTATTATTTCATACGAAAAGTTTGAGGTTCGAGTGTAAATGCTATCTTCGTACATGATCGCCTGCATTTTATTCTGCCACGTGGGGATAATCTCAAACGTGGAGTCATCCGAAAACTGGCCGTATGTGCTCATGTTGCCGACGGCGCCAATTCCACCATAATATCCATAAAATCTCCACATCGCACGAGGGGACATATAAAACACCTTTGTAACCACAACTCTCTTGCCATCGACTTTGCCAGAAAAGCGAACTGCCCTGCCGGCGGTATCTGCACCGGTGGAAGATGCAGTTTCAATAATGCTTTGCAAGTCGTAGTCTTGCCGATTAGGTTCGGGCTTAAAAGATGCCGAATATTGCGGCAATGTGCCACCAAAGCCGCCCATCGCGGCCATGGTCTGGCCGACCTTGTTGCTGTATCCCACTTGAAAACGCGGATACTTTAAATTAACCGATTCTGGGCCTGTTTTGCGATCTCCCTTGTGATCAAACGTTCCTGTGGTGCTTCCAAGGATGCTGGATAGCACATTCTTGCCTTGATGGAGGTTTACAATGTACGAATACTCTAAAACGGCCTCTTCATAGGCCGAATAGACATTTGCCCTCGTTAGCTCGATATCTACAACGTCTCCGCCAAGCTTTTTATACGTATATGCAACTTGTGTCGAGGCGCCGCTTATAAAGTCTGCAGACGCGGTATAAATGCCAAACGGTACTGCACTGGCAACCTCGTCGGTCGATCCTGTTGAGGTTAGTACAATTGCGCTCTGATTTGATGATGGATCGAGATTAGTTGGCACACCAGGGCCCTCCTATTTGATAAATAGTTTTGTCGGAGACAAACAACAAAGATGACATCACTTTATTATGATGTCTTCTTTTTAACGCTCTTTGTCTTCTTAAATGTGGCCGTGGTGGTCGTTTTTGTTGTGTTTTTGGTCGGCGTGGTTACTTCGGTTTCCGTTACTTTAACCGCGGGTGCGGTTTTGATCACCGGAGTTGTGGTCGCTGTGTCGATCTCGACAACATGCGCCGTTTTGAGTGGAGTAGTTGCTTCGACCCCTCCGTTTGCCGGATGTGTTGAGTGTTTTCCGTTAAATTTAGCGGAAGCTCTGATTCTACGTTTTTTGCCCATAATAGGTGCTCCTTGTGTGTATAGTAAATAGTTTAAAATCTCAGAAACGAAAATCTCAAAAAATTGTAGACGAAAAAAATTTGGCAGATCGACATTTTTGGGTTTTGGTCTCCAAAAGAAAAACCCCCTCCGAAGAGGGGGCAAAACATAAAGATATATTTATTTTTAGAGCACAGTATATTCAACCACAACATTAAAGCGACCAGCGGTTGCGTCCGCGGCCAAGGCCGTGGTCGTACAAGCGTATAAGTACTTTAAGGTTGTTGCAACTGCAATGCCTGGAGAAGCAAACGTCAGCGCTGCTGAGTTGTAATTTAAATCAGCTTCGGTAGCAGTAGTAGCTAGACCATATCCTTCTGGGGATACCTGAACTGCACCAGCGCCGAAAATCTCAGTAGGTGTGTCCACAGCTGAGTTTGCTGCGGTGCCCGTTGTTGCGCTTAGAGACAAGTGCCCCACGAGCGTCTGCCCTGCGGCGGTGCCGACATTGAAATATATCTTATCGATTATAATCTTTGTCGCAGCTTGCATCCCGGCTGGTACCGAAACGTCTAGGGCGCCCAGTTCGACAAGAACATCATCGGCTCCGAAGGTCGTGCTGCCATCCCCTATATTTGCCAAAGTGCCGTTAAAAGACTGAACCTTTCTACAGCCAGTATTGAATGCCACTCCTTCTGGAGCCATCTGTGCGCTGCCCCAGTTAATCTCTCTCTTTAAGTTTTGAATTAGTGCTTGGGTTCTTGCCAAGCCTACTCTTTTTGATCCCATATTTAAAACCCTCCATTTATGTGTTTATAATTTAGGTGAGACAAAAGATACACTCCTGCCTCGCCTATAAATAGTTTTCCACATAAAGAAGACCCCCGCCTTTTTCAAGGCGGGGGCTTTCTGTGTCACGTTTAGCCGTGCTTTTTACCTAATATGTAACAAATGTTTATCTATTAGGAAGTAGCGCCTGCTTCACCATTCAGACCACGTACGATAACTAGACCATACATATCAGGACGGACCATCTTCTTCGCATAACGCGTCATGACTCCCTTACGGGGCACGAAATCTTCCGGTCCGAAGATTGTGGGTGTAGTTTGTAGCGGCACATACGGTGCATACACATATCCGCTTTCAAGGAAAGAGGATCCGCGACGACCAACCAAGATAACGTTACGATAGAAGTACGGATCAACGTACACATCGAACTTCTTGGTCAGCGAGCCGACCTTAACCGCACCAATGGAGCCACGCTCATCGTCACCAGTGACGGAAGCACGGAATCCAGCAGTGAACTCAAGCACGTTGGCAATTTCGGGTCCGCAGACAACGAAATTAGCGCCACCACGCAGAGTCTTACGGTGGATCTGGGCTGACACATCGTTAATGGTCTCGACAAGAGTCTCATACCATTCCGACACGGTACCGGTGAAGTCCGGAGCCGCAGAGCTAGCGCCAATTTCAGCACCAGTTGTACGGTTCACGAAAAGACCCGGTGAGCGGGACCAATACATGGTCTCAGCCGTAGCGCCCTTAACAAGATCCTCAAGAATCTCGCGATCAATCTCAAGAGCAATCTGCTCAGAGAGGATACTGGTCAGCTCAACCTCGGCATCAAGGTTGTGGTAGGCGTTGAGGTCTTGACCCAACTCCGGTGTCCACTTAGCCTTGAGCTTCTTGGTAATCGCTGTGACTGCCACGGAATCAACCTTGATGTCGATCTCGGGGATCTTCTCGTTCCCTTCCAAGCCCCATGGATCGTCACCGACCACAGAACCAAGAGCACCACCAGTGACAAAGTCATCAGTCTGGGGATACTTGACGGTCTGAGAGCCAGTAAGGCTCATGGCAAGGTTAGCAGCGCTGATACCCGTGCTGTAGTCAACAGCAACGACAATACCAGTAGTCGTACTGGCGCCACTAAGGCGCGTAAGACGACGAAGCTGAATACCCGTACCGGTTGCCTTGTGACCATCGGCGCGAGTGGTTCGCGCTTGGCCGGCAGCACCGGAAAGAGTAATTCCTACCAAGTTGCGCGTGTTGAGGTTAGTCAACGTTGCCAACGGGAATGTACCGATTGCAACAGCAGCACCATCGGGAATCTCAGGATCCCATTGAACGAGATCACAGATTGTGGAACCAACAGATGAACTATACTTACTTGCAGTAAGGTGGGTAACCGTCACGCTGACTGAGCCAGTCGGGGACGCATAACCGTTGTTCATGTTGTAGGGGCCAAGTTCCGCGAAGGAACCAGTGATTCTCACACCACCGGTAATCTCGGAACCGACGCGTGCGCCACCATATAGTGAACGCTCAACGCCCGTGGCACCTTCAGTACCCATGGTACCATAACCCAAACGGGGAACCCCTGCTCCATCAGTTGAAACTGTGAAGTCGAGGAAGAAAATGAGACCACTAGGTAGACTCATCGGCTGGACACTAACAAGATCGTTAGCAATCAAGCCTGCGAAAACACGGCGGACAATAGGGAACGCGACGGCTGCAAAGCCTTCGACATCCCCACCGGCCATGGTGGAGCTTTCGCGGAGTAGTTCTTTTGCTTGGTTTTCAAGCAAGCGCGCCATTGAACTGCGAGTAGACTCTTTATTGAGTCCCTCAAGAAGACCGGTTCTCTCCCACTTGGAAAGAAGAGCCGAGCCCTCAGCACGCATGTCGCGATTGACAACACCTTCTGTCAATCTATCAACAATACTAGACATTTTAAATCACCTCCTATAATATAATGATTATTTGTTTATTATTTTATTCCAGCTAGTTTTTTCATCCGATCTTGGAATGGATCGGAAGCCGTGGACTCATGACGAGTCGCACGAATAACAGATGCCCGATTACGTCCGATGGCCTCGCTCAGTGATTGTGGGCTTTTCCTTGGAGCGGCCTCCACTGTGCTTTGAAGCGTGTCGAAAATAGTTCGTGCCTCTATTACAGAACCAGCATTGGAAATAGCTTCGACAATTTTTGTTTTTTGTCGCTCATTTAGGGAGGTATTTCGCAATACGCGGTTCGTATAAAGCAAGCGAGCATTGGAAAGGTTTACATCTTGTAAACCTTCTCGCAACTCTTCAACGGCTTGCCTATATTGGTTGTTTTGCTCTTTAAGATTGTTATTTTCTGCAACAATCTTTTCTTGAGCCTTTGTTAAAGCTTCTAATTCTTCTTTTACGTCATCATCCTGCATTCCCGCAAGTTCTCTTTCTTGCTCATGCTTAAGTTGTGACGTAGGGCGGCCGGCCCAGCCGGACAATTCGGCCCCCAAATCAACTGTAAGTTTTTCTGCGATGGCATCTACGAGGGAGTCGAGATTTTCGTTGGTGGAGGACATTGTGGCCGCATTGACCCCTCCTTCCTCTTCCTCTTCCTCTTCCTCGCCACCTTCAAGATTCTGCATCTGGAGAGCGTCCGCTTCTGCGGCGCCGGCGGCGGCATCGGTGGCCTCTTCAAGTTCTTCTCCGAGATTAACTTCAACTTCTTCGCTATCTTGAAGCTCTTGAAGTGCTTCTTGGAGGGCACCTAGATCGATTGACACTTCGACGTCCTTGCCGGTAGCAGGAAAATCCTGTAGGTTTTTGCCTTTGGCGTTGGCCAGGCCATCGGTGGCGGCTAGTGGAAGATCGTCTTCATTCTCGACAACTTCTTCGGCTACGGCCGGCTCTTCTTCGTCCATCATCGGCTCTTCTGGGGGCATGTCCATATCCATCTCGCCGGCCATCGGATCCATCGCGGGATCTTCGGGGGGAGCGTCCATCTCTCCGCCCATATCAAGGGCCATATCGTCCTGCTCTAAAATATGATCCAAAGTTTTGCGAACCTCATCGGAATATTTGTCTATAACAATAGTTTCTGCATTCTTTAACGCGCTTTCGCGTAACGCTTTTGCGTCGACAATGGCTTCTTTGAGCATGTTGGACATAAATTGACTCCTAGTATTTCAGCAATTCACAAATAAATAGTATTATTTGAATAGAAAATCCTTTTATTTATACCAGAGTGGTGTGCGACGATAGAATTATCCAAATATCAGTGTCTGCAAATAGTGTCCGCGTATCTCCGAGCGAGCCGGTGAGGCCGGTTGGCATGCCGTTCATATTGTAATTAGTCCCACCGATCTGTTTTCATTTCATTGTTTAGCGCATGCCTGCGCCGATGACGTCGCACGCCACGTTATTTAAAGTCACGCTCATGTTTGAAGTGCGCGAAGTGAAGCTCGTACCATCGGTGCTGGTGGCTATTTTTCCAGACGCTCCCACTATCACAATTGTGGTGTCGTCTGTTGCGATCCCGCGAATGTGCGATGTCCCCCACGTTCCATCATCGCCTTCCCAAATAGCAGTCCAGGTTATTCCGTCTGCGCTGTATTGTAAGCGACCGCTCGCGCCGCAGGCAACCCACTTGTTGATCGTTCCGCCGGCATACACAACTCCATAAAGATTATAAGCACCGGTTGCGCTTGTTCTTTCAGTGGGGGTTGCCCAATCGTCATCGCTCGTGTAAATATTTCCACCTTGCAAGACGGCCACCCCCAATCCTGAGCCATTATAGGCCATGGCATAAATATCATATGTTCCTTCCAACGTTGCGGTGTCGGACCAGCTAGCGCCACCATCAACAGATTTCCAAATATGCGATTGGTGGCCCATAAACCACGTTGTGCCGTCTTTGTAACACACCACGCGGGTAGAGTCATTAACTGTGTTCCCCTCGTCGACTATGCTCCAGTTAGTGCCGCCATCGATGGAGGCCATCATGGTGCAATAAGAATCCCCATCATTGTAAGCGTTTCCTCCTGCTATCCATACGTTGTGGGCCCAGGCCACACCCGGCCCGCCGGCATCGGCCGCGATATTATTGTTGGTGTGAGTTACGCTCGACCAATTGTTGGTGTCTGTTAAGTCAAGAGAATTATTTGCATACCAAATCTCAGCCAAGTATCCAGCATCGCCCTGTGCGACCCATCGCTTGTTGCCGCTGTTGTCTTCTCCGATTGCAATATCTTGGAGTCCCATATTCCCTAAGTCTACAAGCTCTGACCACCCCGAGCTAGCATCTGCCTCGTCTGTAGATGCTATCTTCCCAGCATTTCCTACCACAAGCCATCGCGATGCCGGCGTTGAGGCGGCGGGGGCAGTGTCTCCCCCAACAGAGGCGACACTAGCTGCATCAACGCCGCTAAGATTAGCGACCTCGTCGGCCCACGCAACTCCGCTTATCTTGCTGATATCGGCCATTAAATTAACTCAATATATTCCGAACTGGGATTAAAGTAAATTACTTTCGCAGTCGTCGTGCAATATCCCACTTGTCTAACTATCTCCGCACTTCCTGATGGTCGCATGGTCGTAACATACCCTGGCGCGCTCACGTACACGGGCTGACCGACTGCAAACGCACCGGAGAGGTATGTGTGTGCGTCGAAAAACCCACGCACCAGAACACCATTGACGGCAGGGTTACTTCCCAATGCTATTCCCAACAAGCCAACCCCGCCAGAAGCCGCCAAAATTGTGTCTGACTGCTCCCAACTGGAGCCAGAATGTAAGTAGTACATCTTGCCGGTAGTCAGCGTTCCGGTACCAAACTTAACCACGTCGCCGCCACCGGTATCGTCAGACAATCCGGTGGGATCATGATGGACGTCTAGAGCAGTTAATGGCGCGCCCACACCGACTCCCAAGCTGGAGGTAATTGCGACGCCAGCACCGAAAGTTGCATCGTTGTCCACGTGCATGCCTTGAGAGGCAGACAACATAGATGCGTATACATCGCCATTGGAGGCAATTCGCTGAATCCCGTTGATTACTAATTTTTGAGCTTTCACCTGAAGAGACGCGGAGATATATCCTGCGGTCGATTTAATATTACTGGGCGTGAGAATGTTGCCCGACACGTTCAAGGTTGCGCCGAAAGTTGCCGGCAAATCAATATGCATACCCATAGATCCGGATATAATCTCGGTGCTATACAAGCCAACTGCTGTCACAGATTGGGCTGTGATGGGGACGCCGGCAACAATCGTGGTGTCGCCCCCATCTAAGGTGAGGTAAGTGGTTGAAGATCCGCCGGGCTTTGCTTTAAGTAGGAGATCTCCGCCGGTCGCATCTTGAGCTAACACGATATTGCCGCCAGATCCCAACTTAAGATATCCTTTTTCTGTTCCTGCGGTTGCCAACTTAAGATAGGCATCTGAGCCTGCTCCTCCGTCAATTGTTGCGACCGTGACCCCTGCACCATTTACATGTAAATCATAAATAGGCTTGGATACTCCGATGCCTAAGTTTCCACTGATCGCAACATCATGAGAGAAGGTGCCGCTTCCTACAATCTGCAAGTCTGCAGATGCGGAAATGCCGGCGGCTGTGGAAACAGAGCCAGTTGTGGACACAGAGCCCCCAAATGTAGCCGGAGCATCCACATGCAGCCCCAAAGAGCCTGAAATTAACTCTGTGCTGTAGAGACCAACTGCTGTGACTGAGCCGGTGGTGGCGATAGTTTCTCCAAATGTGGCTGCGGATCCCCAGTGGCTTGTCGCGTTTCCAGATACAGGTCCTGCAATCGTAATAGGGCCTACCAGCGTGCTTGATCCTGTAACTTTAAGAAACCCGGATGTCTCCAGACCTGTTGCGCTGTAATGTCGTGATGAGCCAGAGACACCCGCGGAGAGCCCGGTTAGGTTAGAGCCGTCTCCGTAGAAAGCAGAGCCGGATATATTACCAGAGCCAGAAATAGCGCCCGTTATCGCCAACGTGGTGCCGTCATATTTCAAAGTAGTGAGCCCTTGTGCAGTATTGGCGTCAGTCCATACGGCTATTTGATTCGCAACGGGCGTCCCGCTAGCATCTACCAGTGTGGCTCCCCACACGCGAGAATCAATCTCGTCGGTCAAAAGTGTGCTTCCATTATAGACAACAACCGTATTGTCGGTGCCGGCTGCAACGTTGGGGATGTTGACCGTGGCTGCATTAATTGTTACTGAGTCGCCTCCGGCGTTGCCGAGAGTTGTATTTCCTAGAAACTCTGCGTCAATTCCATTGATAACGGTTAGTTGCCCTTCCATTGTTGTGGCGCCAGACACAGCGAGAGTGCTGCTGAATGTAGCTGCTCCGGCACCGTAAAGGGTGCCTGAGCCGGATACGTTTCCATCAGCGGTAACAAGATAGTCGGAGGCTCCAATGTTCAGAATGTTTCCGACTAAGCTAGCGGAGCTTGAAATGCTTCCGGTGGAAGAAACAGTCGAACTGAATGTGGCTGCTCCGACGTGGTGAAGTGTACCTGAGCCGGATAGGTTTCCAGCAGGAGTGATAACCAAGGCGGCATTGCCAATGTCTAGAGTGTTGCCCAGAAGACCACTGCCGGCGGTGATGGTTGTGCCGGCGGTGATGGAGCCCGTGGCGGCAAATGTATTGCCTATTGTGGTTGCGCCGTCAGCGTGAAGGGTGCCAGAACCAGATAGGTTTCCAGCAGGAGTGACAACCAAGGCGGCATTGCCAATGTCTAGAACATTTCCGATCAAACTAGCGGAGCTTGAAATACTTCCGGTGGAAGAAACAGTCGAACTGAATGTGGCTGCTCCGACGTGGTGAAGGGTGCCAGAACCAGATAGATTTCCTGCTGCGGTAACAACAAGATCTGATCCGCCAATGTCCAAAGTGTTCCCGATAAGGCCGGTACCGGCGGTGATGGTTGTGCCGGCGGTGATGGAGCCTGTGGTGGCAAGAGTGTTGGCAATTGTGGTTGCGCCGTCAGCGTGAAGTGTGCCTGAGCCGGATAGATTTCCTGCTGCGGTAACAACAAGATCTGATCCGCCAATGTCCAAAGTGTTCCCGATAAGGCCGGTACCGGCGGTGATGGTTGTGCCGGCGGTGATGGAGCCTGTGGTGACAAGAGTGTTGGCAATTGTGGTTGCGCCGTCAGCGTGAAGGGTGCCAGAACCAGATAGGTTTCCAGCAGGAGTGATAACCAAGGCGGCATTGCCAATGTCTAGAGTGTTTCCCAGAAGGCCGGTACCGGCGGTGATGGTTGTGCCGGCGGTGATGGAGCCTGTGGTGGCAAGAGTGTTGGCAATTGTGGTTGCGCCGTCAGCGTGAAGTGTGCCTGAGCCGGATAGGTTTCCAGCAGGAGTGACAACCAGGGCGGCATTGCCAATGTCCAAAGTGTTGCCCAGAAGACCACTGCCGGCGGTGATGGTTGTGCCGGCGGTGATGGAGCCTGTGGCGGCAAGAGTGTTGGCAATTGTGGTTGCGCCGTCGGCGTGAAGTGTGCCTGAGCCGGAGAGGCCCGTATCAGTAACAAGAACCCTTGTTGTACCGCCGGTCTTTAATCCAATAGAGTCATCTTCGAAATCAATCTGAATATCGTTAGGGGCGCCTTCATACTGAATGTCTCCAGAATGCTGCGACCCCTTCTTGGTGTTATAGGCCATTAATTGCGCCCTCCGATATAAATAGTGCCTTTGCTTGTCTCAAACTTCATTAAGTTCCTTTTGTCCCGATATCCCACCTAAGTTTAACTAGAAGACGAACCAGTTCGATCCATTTGAATATAAACTAATTGCCGGCAATGTGCCTGTTAAAGTATAATACGCTGCGCCATCGATAGTGTTCGTATCAGTCACAGAGCGCGTAAGCACAATGCTTGAGCCGCCGCGATTTGAAACTTCATCTTTGACTATCAGCATTCCGCCGCTGCCAAACATCGATGCAGTTGGAATAGTCAATCTAACAGGATCCGTTCCCCCTGTGAAAGGGGTTGCAATGCCGAGGATATATTCATGAGTTGATGCAGTGTAGTGGCTGCTGGTGACATTCCTATATCTACCACCAAAGCCGCCTACTTTTACTTGACCACTATAGGCGCTAGCAGATAAAATTGATTCAAGCTGTGTCACTCCGTCCCAGATGTTCCTCCCATACACTTCAAGACTGCCGGTCCTTCTGTGGATATCGTCGTAACTATTTCCGAAGAACGTCGAACCCGTAGCATCGATGCGCGATACATCGGTGTAGTGAATCACACTAGCGCTAAGGGCGCCTGTGATTGTCATGTTGCCCGAGAGGATCAGATGGTTTTCATGATGGCCGTAAGCAGAGGCAGTATAAAATGTGAAGAACCCGGAGCCTGTCGTACTACCGCTCACATCTCCGGCCATAAATTGGATGGAACCACTTGGGCCGCCCGAATAATCGGTGTCCTCGGTGCAATTTATATATGCCCAGCCAAACTTCGCCATGGGCTATCCTACCCCAGACGAGCCTGACCAGTTGATTCCAGCATCGGTGGCAGTTCTGGCCTTATTGATGGTTGTTAAACCAGCGACCACATCAACATCGGTAGAGCCCGAAATCCATATGGAAGACACTTTCAAATCTAGTACACCGCTGTTTCCCGCGCCAAACGCGTCGAAGTCTGCCGCATCAACCGTAAAAAAATTGTTTGAACCCGTCATGCCAGAAACAGAAAAGGCTACCTTGCAAATATTTGTCTCATCATTATTAATTACTTTAAACCATTTTGCTACGTACGGAAACTGAATCTCGTGTCCCCCAGGGCGCAGACCATGCTTCGCATTAATACTGCCGCTAGCAAATGGTCGGCCACTTACTTGATATGCGCCAACGTGATTTAAACCGGCTTCTAAATTCCAACTTCCTGCCATGATGCTTCTCCTGTCTTAATGGGCTTTTCAATATAAATAGTCTCTATTTTTTTCTATTGCGTCTTTCTTGTGCCTTTAACTTTTTTTGTTGCTCCCGCGCGGCGGCACGGATGGCCCTTTGTTTCTTCTCTTTCTTCTTAACTGATGGTTTTTTATAATACCTTCTATCCCTGACTTGTTCTATAATTTTAGCTTTCTTTGTCTTTTTAATAAACCGGCGGATCATCCTTTCGGCATTCCCTCTGGTTTCTTTAGAACGTACAACTACGTGTGCTGCTTTATTTCCCACTCGAACTCCCTACTTCATGTTCTGCCAGATTTGTGCGCCGGCGCCAACCAACGCGCTTATGTCAACGCCGGAGTCACGCGGATCTCCAAGATCGGGGGCGCCTGCTTGGGGCTGATTTGCGGCGATTGGTGTGGTGCCCTCAAACAGATCGGCACCATTGTATGCATCTCTGCCAACGGCATCCAGCATCTTTTTCCGGTGCTCTGCAAGTTTGATTCTGGAATCCTGGGTCTTTTTCGCCACGTTGACGGGGGCCCGATTCTCCACCAGGGGCGCTGCTTGCATCCCTTTCGCAACTTCTGCTACAACATTTGAAAGGAGCCCTTCTTCTAAGAGGACTTCGTGAATACACTCTTTAACCAAAGGTTTTATTAAAGTTTTAAGTTCACTTTTTTTCATTTATCCTCGCCTTGGTCTCTCTTAATTTAATACCTTTGTTTTGCAAATGCTTCTGTAAGTGTGGCTTAACGATCTTCATTATGATTGCTTTGAGATCTTGCTGAATATCGGCTGTAACCATCTTGCGCATCTCGCGATCTTGGATGTCAGCACCAGCAGCTTGACCAATCAGGGCAGTAATCTTGCCTCCGACTGCTCTGCCGGCGTCGACTTGACCCTTCGTGGGGGCCACTCTAGAGCCGGTGCCAGTCTTATCTCCACCATAATGCTTGGCTTGAGGATCGGCTTCGGTTGTTTGAACCGCCTTAGTTAGCATATCGGGAATTCCCTGATCGGGTTTATTTTGTTGCAACCATGCTACTTGAGCCTTTGCAAGCTCTAGAGCGGCAGGTTTCAGCGTGCCCTTCTTGGCATTAGCATAATGATCGGCATCTCTAGTAACAAGGTTGCTGCCGTTAACTGTTGTGAGTTCTGGTTTCCCGGCGGCCACCCACTTTTCGGCCTTGTTCCCTTTCTTCCCGCGGCCCGCGGTCGCAGTACTAGTGTGAGATGTGTCTGTTCCCATCTTGCTACCTTTAAGCGAACGAGCATAATCTCTTTCGCGGCGTTTGCTGGACTTAGAAGCCTCGATCAGCAACGTTCTTTCAAGTTCTTCAACAATCAAATCAGCCAACATAGGAATGTTTGACTCTTGAACTTTGAGACCGTTGGCTCTTAACTGTGCGGATAGGTCCTTTAAGATCTGCTTGACTGTGTTCTGGACCGCGGCCTTATCAAGCTGTATCGGGGAGCCGGCCACTTCCTTATTCTTGAAGCGCGCAAGGATTGTGCTAAAAAGCTTCGAGTAAAGTGCGTTATCTCCGGTGAACAGCGCGACTGCACCCGCGGTGGCCTCGGGCTCCGAGGGAGGAGCCGAACCTGTCACTTGGCCGGTGGTGGCCAGGTCTGTGCCAAAGTCGGCCACCTTGGCGCCGGAGGCTGCCATGGCAGCGCGCGCCTTGGCGCCTTTCTTAAACTGCTGTTGTACTCCATGGCCGTGCCAGGCATCCTTTGCGGATGCCACTCCGGCTGCGCCGGCAGTTTTTATCCTATCCCACACCCCCTCGTCCAACTCAATTTCTTCTTCTTCGTTTTCAATTAAAAAATCTCGCCATTTGTCGGCGTACTTCTTATCTTTCTCAAAACTTGACCAGTTACTCATCGTTTAATGCCTCGTTTAATAGTCTGTTAATTCTGTCTGCTTTTGTTATGATGTTGGGTGTCGATAAATCCTTGGCTTCTTTCATCATGTAGGCGCCGGGAGTCGAAGGCTCAGAAACAAAGTCAAAGCAAATTAGCTGAAAATCGTCTTCGACGATTGTGCTTCCTTGATTCTCGCTAACGGAGCCCATACCCCTTGAAGATATCCCCAGCTTGACGCCGGACTCCACAAGCGAACGCAGAATTCCACCAGAAGGTGTGTTTAAGACTTGAACCTTACCCATCACATCTTTACCATTCCACCACACATCGGTGACCATATGAGAAGCGTTTCTTAAATTAATAACAGAATCATCAGGATGATCCAGTTCGCCTAAAGCTCGACGTTCTTTTACTAGCTTCTTATAATTTTCGACTTCGCGCATCAATACTTTATGCGGATAGACGCGGCCGTTTCCATTTTGTGTATCTGACTTTTGCATTACACCAGACAGAATCATGCCGCCCTCAGAGACAAAACGCTTTTCAGCCTCCGTCAATAAATCCTGACAGACGCCGCCCTCGCATAGTTCATAATATTCTCTTAGTAATACTTTACCCACAGCTAAGATCCTTTACAGCAATGTCGGACCGGCTGAAGCATCCACTTCTGAATCCATATGTTTGTGTTCATGTTTTATCCCTTCATCACCAAAAACCATATTGAGAACGTATGAGGTTCCCGAAGATAACCATCCTAAAATAAAGAAATTTACAACGGTTATATCAAAGTTAAATAGTTCTGTAAACGGAGAAAGTAGCATTAAAAACCAACCCACATGAAAACCCATGCACATTGGACACCCAAAAAGCTCTCCTAACTTGCCGGTCGTTGGCCTTATGCCTTTGAAAAGTTTCCCATAAACTATGCCCTGGGTGAGCCCATAGGCCGCCAAAACAAAATATAATATTTCCATCAATACCTCTATAGTGTGTACAAATAATTCAAGGAATAGGGATCCCGTATATAGCCCGGGCGAATGGAGCCTTGCTCGGTTGATTGCGGCACCTCTCCCAGTTCGGTTGAGTGTTCCTTGTCGGGGTGCACCATCTCGTCATCAGTCGTAGAAACAATAGCCTCTATATTCTCGAAGTACGGGCGCTCTTCGTCAATGAAAGTAGATATGTTGACAAGCGCTAACTTTGGGGCGCTAATGTTTTCATTTACCGCTTCTTGTAACGTTCCCTCTACTGAGCCATAAAAGGCGCCGGCTTGGATTGATTCGCCAACGAGAATTCCTCTTTCTCTTAAAAAGCTCATAAGTCTATTTTGGGCACCATAAACCAAATCATTCATGGTATCCTTTGGAAAAGCAACAACTTTGTTGTTGGCCGGAGAAAGAACGATATCAATATCGCCGTGATCAAACACCATGAGATCGCCGCTGAGACTTTTTCTTATGTTTAGTTCTAGCGTGACCTTTTTTTCATTCGCCTTGGGTCCAACCTTAATTACTATCGGCATTACTATAAATTTCCTTAACTAATTTTTGAGTTTTCATCACAGTGAGCAACACAGACTCATTTATATTTTGATTAGCAAATCCATCAAGTTTCGCAACAATCTTATCTGCCTTCTCTCTCATCTCTTTATCTTCCTTGATCTCTGGTGATTCTTTTGCCTTCGCAATGTCGCCTTTAAGTCTGGCGATTTCTTCATTTAAATACATCTTAAGCTCTACTGAGTTATCAGCAAAAGAAGATATATAGTGAGACAATAGCTGTTTTTGCTCTTCTATAAGATCTCCGAGATACTTGTCATTAAACTTGGATACAAACGCCTTAAGAACAACTTCGTCGACACCTTGCTGTTGGGGCTTCTTTGTCTCTTTGGACATGTTCGCGATTAATTGATTCTCTAGTACGACCGACCTTTTGGGAGAAAGACGCCCAGAGAATATCTGAGATATCGTCGCCAACGTCTTATAGTTGGGAACAAAATTTCCAAACACGGACGGTGATACTTCCTTGTTCACGTCAGCGATTAAGGCACTTTGCTGCTTAAACAACCCATGCGGATCTATAAGCCTTTGTGCAATCTTCGCTTCTTTAATAATCTTTTCTGAGATTGAAGGCTCTAAATTTTGGCCGTCATACAAAGAGCGATAACAATCCAAATCTTTCTTCAGGACACTTCCATTTTTAAAATGCTTCTTTATGATTTGAACTATTTTATTTCTTTTTGGCGCATCGCCTCTCAGCGTAGCTACAGTCGCCTCTCTTATAAGGGCCTCGTAAACAAACGCCGTATTTCTTTTTTTATTGTGCCTTAGTTTCATTCTTCTGCTCCGTTAATAGATCTTTTTCTTCCATACTCTTTAAAAGATTGCGTACAGAATCACTAACTTCAAATAACTTTTCCTCTTCGGTCTTTTCTCTCAAACTATAAATAGATTGCTCTTCTTCATAAATCCCCTTGCTTATCGAAGGGATGGTGTTGATCTCAGATCCTGGAAATACATTTCTGATGGTGCTGCTGCTTTTTTCAGCACTTCTCTTCCCTGCGTATGAGCGGGTGCGGGGACCAGCGCTCTTGCGCTTATCTGTTTTAACCGGTTGATATACCTTCCCTTTCGCTCCGGGAGTTAGCCGTGGAGCATCACGTGAGCCGGGGGGAACAGCGAGCAATGCAGACTCTTCACCAGCAGGCTCTTCGGCGCCGGCTTCGCCGGCGGGCATTTCTTCACCCCCAAGGGCTTCCATCTCGCCACCCATCTCCATCTCGCCACCCATATCACCACCAAGGGCGCCGGCGGTTTCTGCCGCGGCTGCAGCTTCTGCAACCTGTTGTAGCGCGGCATCATGCTTGCGATCAAAATACATCTCGCGCTGATTTCTGGCAATATCTTCATGAGACATACCAAAGATTTTCTCAGACACCCAGCGACGAGAAAAGTAACCCTCGGTAGCGGAAGCGGCAATATCAAACTTCTGCTTCCAGTGTTCGATCTCTTGAAGTTCTGCAATCTTAGATGGGTTGTTCAGGGAAAGATTAAAGCTAAGAAGATCGTCGCCGCGGAATCCTAAAGTATAAAGATGGATAATCCCAATCTTCTCTAACTCAGAGATGACCACTCTTTGTAGTCTCTGTACGGTTCTGGCAAAACGAATATCTTTTTGTGCAAGGGTGGTCTTGTCCTCGGAGGCTTCATCCCCCATTGAGAGATATGCTTGCGGCACTTTAAGTGCGGAAAACAATTTATCACGAAGATATTTAACATCATCAATCGCTGTAATGTTTTGGGCGCCGGCTAGCGTAGAGATCTCTGTCGCGGAGCCTGCGCGCACAGGAACAAAATAATCTTCCTCAATGCTCATCGGGTTATATCGCAAGTCAACGCGACCAGTATCAGCATCCACAACAGAGTGTCGCTTAAGTTGTGTCACAATCTTCTGCATGTATTGCTCGACTTCGTTGGGCGGAACTGAACCCACATCAATCTTGAATACGCGGCGTTCGGAAGAGCGCACAACTCGATAAGCCATCATAGCATCTTCCATAAGAGTAAGCTGACGCCATATGCGTCTGGCCGGCTCTAAAATGGAGGTGCCATATGGGGCATATTTATCATTACCCAGGATGCGGAAGTGTGCGATTTGCCAGTTTTCAAACGTTATGCCGGCAGAGTTCCACTGATATTGGATGTAGTTTGGGTTTGTAGAGTCCTGACCTTCTAATCTCTCAACCTCTGAGGGAGGCAACGCGAGAACTGATTGTATTCCATACTTTTCATCGATGTCCATATACAAAAAGAAATCTCCGTACTTGCACATCGTGCGGCACCACCCAAAAAGATTGTATTGAAGATTAAGAATGTTATCATAGAGAACTGCCAAGACTGCTTTAATCTCTTCGTTCGAGCATTTGATGTTTAACATTGGGCGCAAATCAGAATATGTCGTCATTTCATCTGCATAGATATCCATCGTTGACGCAATCTCTGGCATATATTCCATCTGATCGAAATCAACATATCTCTCTGAGCGCCTCTGGTTCTGAATCGCATTCGCTGCAATTGTGTCGAGCGGATTGTATAACGACTTCTTAAACTGTTGTCCAGAGGCAGATTTAAATCTAGAAGAAAACTTATCTAAATGTTGGCGCCTGATTCGGCGGCCGGACTGGGAACGATAATTAATAATCGGGCCCGAAAAGAGCCTCGTCAAAGCTTTAAAAAGATTTGACTCTGTGTTCTTGGGGTTTTTATCTTGGACTGCCATTTATTTCCTCACTTAATGATCCATTTGTATTCTTGATACATTTTGTCTGCTTCGGACATTTTATCAAAGATGTTATCTTTTTTGTAGCCATCTTGACCTTTAATTCGTGTATTCATCGTTGTTTTTGTCGTGTAAATCGCATCCACAAAGGCTTTTTGATAATTTAAATCTCTTGCATTTACCTGTAATGCTGTATCTCTTACCCAGCATGCGATTGCTAATGCCATTATTAGATCATCGTTGTAGCCTTTCATAGCTTGCGGCTTACCATTCCTCCATATAAACGTCTTCATCTCGTTGACTAGGCGCGCAGAATACACAGTAATTAGTTTATTTCTGATAAACTCTTCTAATTTTGCAACTATAAGTGGTCTCGTCTTCATAGAGGTGGTGAACCCGGGCACCGCGCTGTTTCTTATTTCAGCCTGATGCTGTTCGATATATTCGTGGGTGGACTTTATAGAGTAGTAGATATTGGGATATGCGTAATCAGTCAATTTGTCCAACACAGAGTACCCAACATTATTATTTTCAACCACCAGCATGCAACTGCCGAACTCTCGGCCAACTTGATTCAACATATTGGCAAACATATCCAATGTTGGCTTTCCTTGATACTCTCCGACGATCTCCAGCGTCTCTAACTTAATAATATGAAATGTTGAATAGTCTGCCCCATCGCCGCGAGCGACGTCAGCTACCATTAAATAGTTACAGGTTGGATCGAACTCTTCCCAAATCCAAAAATTGCGATCAAAGCCAGTGCGGTGTTTCGGATCTTTAATCGTTGTTAGTAACCACTCCATACACTCTGGATCAATAACTGTTTCACCTGAAGTATTGAAGTTGCATTGAAGCTCCTGCGCAATCTGTCTCTTCGACATGTTCTTCGTTTCTTTCTTGTACCATGTCTCATCTCTGTCTGGGTGCACATCCCAAGGAAGGGTTGTTAAATGAAAGTTGTTTGCCGCGGATTCGGAATCCGTGCACGTTTTATGAAACCAGTTGCCGACCCCATTTGGGGTTGAGAGGGCGATGCATCGACCACCAGTAGACAGCGTGGGGTACAGGCCTGTCCAAAGCTCATCCAGACCTTCAATGTGTGCGGCCTCGTCTAACACCAATAACGACAGTGCCTCAGAACGGCCGGCATCACCAGAGGTGGAGGCGGCCTTAATAGAGGAACCATTTGAAAGTTCAAACGAGGTGCGGTTATCCACACTAATGGTTGCGATCTTAAGCCAATCCGGGAGATTGCGCATGATTCCCTTTACTTTTTTAACGAGGTTTCCAGCGGTGGCGAACTTGGTTGCCATAACAAGGATAGCCTTATCACGATGAAACAGCATGAGCCACACAACATAACCGGCCGTAATTGTTGAGATGCCGAGCTGTCGTGCTTTAAGGATGACATTGAATCGATAATCGTTAAAGTCTTTCAGCAAATCATCTTGAAAGTTATACGTATCAAAAAGAATCAACCCGTGCATCGGGTGTGATATGCGGGCATAAGTTTTAAGAAAGTAGGACGGATCTTTACCGCATTTTAATATTTCTTTAACTCTTTGCTTTTTGTCTAATTGAAAGCTCATACATCTTTCATGGCCGCTAATACCTCTTCTCTATTAGTGAGGTCTCCTTCACCATCAAGCACAATCATTTCTTCAAGTCCATCTTTCCAAGCTTGATCAACTATCTGCGCATCAGACATCTTGTTAAATCCGTGAGGATCTAATGCGTCGTACATCTCGTCTTCGCCGCCCATGTCGTGGTAATGGCCTTCTTCAAGTACTTCTCGAATAAGCCCCATAAGTTCTTGAAGCTGGAAGCCAGCAACTGGTCGACCTTCGGCGCCGGGGGAATAGAGTGTCTCTTCGTCTGGGTAATCTTCGTCGCCTGGATTCGACAATTCGACACCCGGGATTTTCTCAAATACTGCCTGAAACAAGTCAGCCACTTCTTCTGGGGGCATCCCTTGGATTAAATCCATAAGCTGATCTTCTAAAGGTGGGCCTGAGCGATCTTGGAAACCACTATATTCGCCCTCTGGGGCGTCGTCTGATGGAATATCTATATCAATTGGTATTGTCTCGCCCGTGTCTGTGTGGGGCTTCTCCATTGGCTCTGTGGTGCCGTGGTGCTTTGCGTATCGCGCGGGATCTCGCTCTTCGGGGGGCTTATATTTGTCCCCCAATATCTTCTTGAGGAGTTCTTCTGCCGCGTCATGGCCGCGGAGACCTTCTCCAAGCAAATACTCCTCAAGAATAATGCGATAAAGATCGTTACGAGAAATATTCATCTTTACTCTCCAGAGTTCTTAGGTCGAGTATCGTTCTTCGGGCGCTTGCCCTTCCAGCCACCCTGATCAAGGAATGACTTCCAGCCCTTGTCTAGCGTGTCCTTCGATTCAGCGGCAATCTGCATCTCATCACTAAGGCCGCTGATCTTGTAATGCTTCTTTGCTTGTACCCACGAGCGCACGCGCGATGTACTTTGCACCATCACATCAATCTCGCCCTCTTCTTTGAGGGTCACTGACTTTCCGGTTACCTTGCGGTACTCTTTCTTAAGCCACGATGTGATGTCCGACATTCTTTGATCCACGTCGGACTCAAACCCATTGGCATGGACTTCTTTCAGCTGAACTTCAGACTGATACGTTAAGCACATCATGTTGCCATAAAACGCCACGTTAAAGCCATCTAGCACTCGCTGGTCGAGGATAGGATCTCCTTCCTCTCGTTGAAGGCCGGCCTTGATCGGCTCTCCGTCTTCTGTTAGGGCGCCATCATATGCGTTGGCGGCTGCTTGGGAAAGCCCCTGAATAATTTCGTATACTGACGATGTTTCTTTTTTCTTAGCCATTATTTGGTCTCCATCCTTTTAACCATCTTTCTTCTCTATCCTCAACATATTGAATATAGCAGTTAAAGCAACACTCAAATTTGGTGAGACAAACATCATCCATTGACATTCTTGGAAAAGTTCCGCAAACTATACACGATGTTAGAGATTCTCTATTAAGTAGTTTTTTTGATACCTTTATACCATTAATATCGATTTTCTCTTCGTGCTCTTCATTTTTCTTTATTTTTTGATAAAACTCTCGCATCTGAGAAAGATATTCTTTCTCTTTTAGTTCGTTCCATTTCGATTTTGGGTTGACTATCGCTTCAGCGCCATACTTTTCAGCGATTGCTTTTTCCACTGCTGCTATTTGATTGAGGTCTTTATCTTTCATCGAATGCCCTATACGCTCCGTAGGTTGCGGCCGAGCCAAGTACTACGCCGCCAATAAGCCACCACGTTTTATTTCGTGGAGATGTCTTTTTAAGTGACTTCACGAGTGCTTGA